>ENA-UOYA01002589-UOYA01002589.1-activated-sludge-metagenome-genome-assembly--contig:-NODE-2589-length-17318-cov-7.928344_pt1 | contig 17318 bp, 15 predicted proteins | sample MGYA00238163_ERZ764804 | MGnify/ENA primary metagenome ERZ764804 (study PRJEB28919, sample SAMN05720223) | activated sludge metagenome | isolation source: Anaerobic digester | place: Hong Kong... | reverse complement strand
AGGCGCACGATGAGCACGATCGCGCCGGCGATCGGCAGCAGGATCCAGAAGATCTCCGTCCACCGGTGTCCGGCATCACGCAGGCGACGGACGGTGACGGCGAGGCTCGGCAGCAGCACGGCGATGCTCCAGAAGCCGGCGAGGTTGATCACCGGCGCGGCACGGAAGCCGTCGCCCAGCATCACCACGTCGTTGTTGACGGGCATGTAGCCACCACCCATGTACTGGTAGGGGAACAGGGCGCTCAGTGCCGCGCTCACCAGGAAGCTGAACAGCGCGAACCACCAGAACTCGGGGCGGGTGGCCCGGCCCTCGAACGTGGCGTACTTGCGGAACACGGTCTTGATGGACTCGAAGAAGGTCATGCAGCGAGCTTGTCACGTTCCGGTGCCGCCCGGGAGGGGGCTAACCCCCGATTCGCGCACAGTGTCGTATGGGCGGTCGCTCACGCGACCATCGTGACCCGCGACTTGCCGAGCGGCTTCCACTGCTGCGCAGCGTCGATCCATGCGGGTGCCCGCAGCTCGGGTCGGCCGTTGACCATCCTGAGTTCGTAGTCCGACGCGTGCAATGCGTGATGGTGGGCGGGGCACAACAGCACCCCGTTGTCGATGTCGGTGAGCCCACCATCGCGATACTCCTTCACGTGGTGGGCGTGACACCAGCTGGGTGGGGCGTGGCATCCGCTCCAGATGCACCCACCATCTCGAACCGCGAGAGCGAGTCGTTGGGCTCGACTGTGCAGGCGTTCGGTGCGGCCCAGGTACAGCGGTTCGCCGTTGTCGCCCAGTACGAGCGTGCGGATGCCGGCGTCGCACGCCAGTTCTTTGATTGTGGCGACGGAGACGGGCTCTGCGACGTCGTCGAGCCAGCCGACGCCGGTTCCTGCCTCGAGATCCTTCTTGTTGACGACAGCGATCACCGTCGTCAGGCTGCGCATGCTCTTGCGCGTGCTCTCACTCGAACGGATGCCCGCCGTGATCAGGCCCATCACGATGTCGAAGTTGCGCTGGTCAGTGGTGCGCGGGTCGCGCGTATCGGTCGCCACAGCGAGTTCCTCTGCCGAGAGGAACCGCGGTTGAACATTCGGCCCACTGCGTTCAGCCAACGCCGCCTTGAGCAGCGCGGCGTTGACGGGGTCGGCGTACCCGCCGAACTTCGAGAGCCCGTTCACCTCCTGACCGATCCAGAACTGCCGGCGGCGCCGCAGGTCTTCGTCGCGGGGTTCGGCGCCATCCGGGTCGAGGGCCTCGCGCCACACTCGGGCGCGCACCGCCACCAGGTCGGCGGACATGCTGGCGGCATCCTCCACGAGGGCGTGCTCGGCGCGGTCGCGGTGTTCGCGAGGTGCGGTGTCGGCTTGAGTGAGGTGCTGCACGATCGCTGCGGCGGAGTCGAGCCCGAGCATCCCGTCGGCAAGACCTGCCGAGACGGCTGAGAACTCGGCGGGCAGGGGGCTGCCGTCGAGCGCGAACCTGGCCCGGGTTGCCCGCCCGAGGTGCACTCGTCGCGCTGCCTCGCGGCTCGAGACCAGAGTGACCTTCTCGATAAGGTGCACCGCGCGCGTTTCGCCGAGGCGCTGGGCGAGTCCGTCGCGACCCAGCTCGTAGCGGGAACGCTCGTCGATCTCGCCCGCCAGTTGCACCCGCAGCGCGTCGACGAGGCGCCCGAGTTCTTCGGCGGTCGAGGCAGCGAGCACCAGGGCTGAGTCGTCCAGTCCGGCGGCACCGGCGCGCGCGGCCGCGGCGAGAAGGCTCTTCGCCTCGCCGAGTCGGCCGATCGCATCCAGCGCTGGTGTCATGTTCACACTCTGACAGCACCCACCGACATTCCCTTTATGCTGATCAGACGGTCAATCTATTGTGGAGAACTCCCTACAGCGGCGGCCTGTGGAGGAGAGGACCCAACCACACGCATCCGATCTGCCAGACTCGAAGAAAGCACGACTACCCCCGCAGGAGGAACCCCCGTTGGTCACCGGTGAGCTCAGGAGCCAGGTCGATAAGGTCTGGAGTGCGTTCTGGTCGGGCGGCATCGCCAACCCTCTCGAGGTGATCGAGCAGATCACCTACCTGCTCTTCATCAAGCGCCTCGACGACCTGCACACCCTCGCTGAGAGCAAGGCCAACCTGCTCGGCAAGCCGATCGAGAACCCGGTCTTCCCCGACGGGATGGATGACACCGGCCGGCGCCCGCGCCCCTACAGCGACCTGCGCTGGAGCCGCTTCAAGAACTTCTCCGCCCAGGAGATGTACGACGTCGTCGAGCAGAACGTGTTCCCGTTCATCCGCGGTCTCGGTGCCGAGGGCTCGAGCTTCGCGGCCAATATGAAGGACGCGCGTTTCACCATCCCGACTGCGGCGCTGCTGAGCAAGGTCGTCGATCTACTCGAGGACATCCCGATGGATGACCGCGACACCAAGGGCGACATCTACGAGTACATGCTCGGCAAGCTCGCCACCTCGGGGCAGAACGGGCAGTTCCGCACGTCGCGCCACATCATCCAGCTCATGGTGGACATGACGGCGCCGACGCCGCAGGACCGCATCATCGACCCCGCGGCGGGCACGGCGGGCTTCCTCGTGGCGGCGAGCGAGTACCTGCGCGAGCATCACCCTGAGATCTGGGCGGATGCCGCGAGCCGCGACCACTTCAACCGTCTCGCGTTCACCGGCTTCGACTCCGACGCGTCGATGTCGCGCATCGGCAGCATGAACATGCAGCTGCACGGCGTGGAGAATCCCACGATCCAGCGCCGCGACTCGCTCGCCGAGGAGCACACCGACGCGGAGGGCAGCTACACCCTCGTGCTCGCCAACCCGCCCTTCGCCGGCAGCCTCGACTACGAGACGACGGCCAAGGACCTGCTCGCGATCGTCAAGACGAAGAAGACCGAGCTGCTGTTCCTGGCGCTGATGATCCGCCTGCTGAAGAACGGCGGGCGCGCGGCGGTCATCGTTCCCGATGGCGTGCTGTTCGGGTCATCCACCGCTCATAAAGCACTGAGACGGATGCTCGTGGAGGACCACAAGCTGGATGCCGTGGTGAAGCTCCCCAGCGGCACCTTCAAGCCGTACACCGGCGTGTCGACCGCGATCCTGTTCTTCACGAAGACGAGCTCGGGTGGAACTGACCACGTCTGGTTCTATGACGTGCGCGCAGACGGCTTCACCCTCGACGACAAGCGCACCCCCACCGAGCAGAACGATCTCCCCGACGTGCTGACCCGCTGGTTGAGTAGGCCGCCAGGCCGGTTGAGTAGCGCGCAAGGCGCGCGTATCGAAACCTGGTCCGAATCCGCCCGCCCCAGAACCGCCCAATCCTTCCTAGTCCCCAAGGCCGAGATCGCCGCCCAGGACTACGACCTCTCCCTCAATCGCTACCGCGAGGTCGAGCACGAGGAGGTCGAGCACCGCGACCCGCAGGTAATCCTCGCGGAGCTCATGGACCTCGAGCGCGAGATCCAGGAGGCGACGGCGGCGCTGGCGAAGTCGCTGGCGGAGCGCAGCTAGTGGTGAGACTTGGCGAGGTGGCTCGCATTGACAGGCGATCGGTCCAGCCAGAGGACATTGCTGACGGGCAGGTCTACCTTGGTCTCGAACACATCGAGACTGGCGGCTATATCGCCAAGGCCAACGCGGTGAACGCGGGCGATCTGAAGAGTTCCAAGTTTGCTTTCGACACCCGACATGTTCTCTTTGGGAAACTGAGACCAAACTTGGCGAAAGTGGCGCGACCGCCCTTCGAAGGCGTGTGCAGCACTGACATTGTGCCGATCCTCCCGGGCCCCAACCTCGATCGCGACTACTTGGCAAACTTCCTGCTCACGCCACAGATTGTGAATTGGGCAAGTTCTCGAACGTCCGGGGTCAATCTTCCGCGACTCAGTCCTGGTGTGCTTGAGGGTCTCGAGATCCCCCTCCCACCCCTCCCCGAACAGCGACGAATCGCCTCAACTCTGGACGATCTTGATCAACTGCGCCGACAGCGAAGAGGTGCGATCGCCGCAACGAGCGAGTTGCTGACATCCGCTTTCATTGACGAATTCGGTGATCCCCTGCGGACCGCGTCACATCGTTCCGCCGTAACGCTGGAGTCACTCTGTACAGCAGTTGTCGACTGTCCTCACACAACCCCATCGTGGACCGAATCAGGCGTTCTCTGCCTCCGAACAACGAACCTCGCACGCGGCGAATGGAGGTTCGACGAGACCAGGTACGTTTCAGCAGAAACCCACGAGAGTCGTGTGAAGCGCGCAAGGCTTGAGCCGGGTGACATCATCTTGAGCAGGGAGGGCACCGTCGGCATCGGGGCGATTGTCCCTCCGTCGATGATCGCCTCGATGGGGCAGAGATTGGTTCAGTTGCGACCTGACCAGAGTCGCGTTCTTCCTGAATTCTTGTTGAGTTACCTGCTCGAGGTTCTTGAGCCGACCCGTCTTTCGAGGCTCTTGGTCGGGTCGACAGCACTTCATGTGAACGTAAGGGACATCAGGACGTTACGTGTCGATGTCCCTCCCATGGAGCGACAGCTGGCGTTCGGAAAAGCTGTTGGCGTCGTGAGAGCCAAGCTGGAACTGCAGCGAGCGCATCTAGCCAAGCTCGACGAACTCTTCGCCTCCCTCCAACACCGCGCCTTCCGAGGAGAACTATGACGAACGACGTCACCGTCTCGACCATCAACACGTGGCGCACCTTCGCCCGGCAGGTAAATCCCTAGCGACGGCTTAGCATGCGTCTGACGGCAGCAACGAGGTCGGGCACGTCTCGCTCCGCTGTGGCACGCAGCAAGGAGTGCGCCGTATCAAAGTACCGATGGGCAAGATGGTCGCGCATCCGCGCGATCTCCTGCCATGGGATGCCTGGCTCGAGAGTTCGGGTCTCAGGGCTGAGGTCTTTGACCGCCTCCCCGATCTCGATCAATCGCACGCGGATTGCATCGAAACGCACGTCGTTATCCAGCGACTCTCGTTCGAGATAGGAGGCGATGGCCTCGCACGCCGCAAGGATGTCGAGCAGCCGCTCCTGTTCGGGCCGGCTCACAGCGGCACGGCCTCGGCGAGCACCCGCGCGCGAACATCTGGCTTGAGGCTGTTCTCGGGCACGACGTCAACTGTTGCTCGGAGGATTCGCTCCGCCGCTGACCTCATCTTGCCGAGCGCGAACAGGCCAGCGGAGTCGCCAATGTCGACCAGGAGGTCGACGTCGCTGCCGCCCGTGTCCTCGCCGCGGGCCACGCTTCCGAACACTCGAATGTTCGAGGCCCCGAGCTCCTGCAACTCGCGGCGCAACTGCAGCCGATTCCGGTCGAGAACGACCTGCAGGCGTGACTTCGGTGCGGCAGGCGTCAACCCGATACGGAGGTCGAAGCCTGCCGCCGCAACGAGTCGCGCGAGCATGTCGACGCTGGGCTCGCGCCGCGCCGACTCGTAGGCGCTGATCACGCTCTGAGGCACGTCGGCTCGTCGGCCCAGTTCGGCCTGCGTCAGGCGCGATCGCTGCCGAGCATCCCGAAGCACATGCGAGGCGGCGATCATTGTCGAAGTATAGCGAATTGTCGATATTTTGCGGGTGCACCAGATCTGGTTCATGTGTTCCAGATCTGGTACACCCCTGGTTCGGCTACACGACCTTCACGAAGTACGGGTCACTCAGGAACGTCGAGATCGTGAACGCGCCCTTCTCGATGTCCGCACTCGGCGCCATGATCGCGATGTTGCCCGTGGCGGTGGCCCCGTTGTACATCTCGTTGATGCTCGTGTAGTCGTTGGGAATGACGACGTACGCGTTGGAGTGCGTCGTGCCCGCCGCAGAGACGAACTCGATGGTGACGTCGAGCCACGGGGTTCCGCTCTCGTTGCCCACGTAGGTGTAGGTCACCGGCACGAGGATGTACTGGAATCCCTCATCCGCCGCGTCGTTGAACTGGTTCTCTGCCGCGATCACGTCGCCGGCGTTGAGGTTCGCTGCACCGATCTGCACCTCCCAGATCGGGCCGCTCGCATCGCTGATCTCGACGGTGCTGCCCGCCGGCGCCGGGTTCGCGCGCGTTCCCTCCTCGGCCGGAGCTTCCGGCTTGGGCGTCTGGGTGGCGGGCTTGTCCGGCGTCTCGACGAGCGGCTGGGGCTTCGCCTGGTCGACGCTGGATGCGACGCCACCGACGATCACGGACACGCTCACCACGATGCCCACCAGTAGCGCCAGCGGCCCCAGGATCACGCCCGTGAGCGCCATCCCGCGCGCTGGCGCCTTCGAGATGAGGCCCGCAATACCGAGGCCGAGCGCGGTGAGCGCGGGCAGGAACGCCACGAAGCTGAGTCCGGGAATGATCGCGAACACGATCGCCACGATGCCGATGATCATGGCGGCCAGCGGCAGGCGGCTGCGCTTCGGGGGTGCTTCGAGAGCCACTGCGACCGGGGTCGGGGTGGGTTCGGGAGTGGTGCTGTCAGACATGATGTCTCCTTGCTTGCTGTTGCCCGCGGCGCTCGCCGCGGAACCTGCCGGAGGCAAGTCGGACAGTTGACCAGAGGCCTCCGACATTTCGTCACGTCCAGATCAATGAGCTGCTATTCATGAGATAGATGAGCTGCTAATCTGATGGTAGAAGAACTGCTAAACACAGGATGAGAGTCTGGATGAGCTACCAGCGCCGCCTGATCGACGATGAGCTCGACGAATTGTTGCCGGGACTCGCCGCAATCAGCCTTGATGGGCCCAAGGGAGTCGGCAAGACCGCCACAGCGAGTCAGCGCGCGGCCACGATCCTGAGGATGGACTCGTCAGCCGACGCCGAGCTGATTCGTGCGGCCCCAGACCAGCTGCGAACGGCAGCGCGGCCCGTGCTGATCGATGAGTGGCAGCGGCTTCCCGAAGTATGGGATGCGGTGCGGCGTCTGGTGGACGATGATCGCGCTGGCGGGCAGTTCCTGCTCACCGGCAGCGCCGCACCCGCCGGAGCGAACATCCACTCGGGCGCCGGTCGCATCGTGAGCCTCCGGATGCGTCCTCTGTCCCTCGCCGAACGCGGTGTGGAAACGCCCACCGTGTCCCTCGCTGCGTTGGCGACCCAGGGAGTCACGCCTATCGACGGCGACACCGCCATGGGGCTCAGCGACTACGTCGCAGAAATCATGGCGTCCGGTCTGCCGGGAATTCGAGGACTCGGCCCGCGACAGAGGCGGGAGCAGCTGGACGGGTACATAGCGCGCGTGATCGACAAGGAGTTCGCCGAACAAGGCCTCCGGGTGCGGCGCCCAGCCACTCTGCGAGCGTGGTTGCAGGCGTACGCCGCAGCCACGGCATCCACGGCCAGCTACACGACGATTCTGGATGCCGCGACCCCCGGTCAGGCCGACAAGCCAGCGATCTCGACCACCACCACCTATCGCGATGTGCTCTCTCAACTCTGGTTGCTCGACGAGGTCCCCGCGTGGTCATCGATCGGGGCGCAGTTCACTCGCTTGGGGAGCACGGCCAAGCATTTCCTTGCGGACCCGGCGCTCGCGGCGCGATTGCTGCAACTGCGTGATGACGATGTGATCGACGCCGCGAGGGGCACAGTGATCGGTCCTCAGGCCGGCGGAATCCTCGGCCGCCTGTTCGAGGCTCTCGTTGCCCTTTCCCTCCAGACCTACTCGCAGGTAGGCGAGTACTCGCTCAGTCACCTGCGCACGCGCAACGGCGACCACGAAGTGGACTTCATCGTGCACCGCGGCGCGGCGTGCGTCGGGGTGGAGGTCAAGTTGGGCGCCAGTGTGGACGACACCGACGTACAGCACCTGCTGTGGCTGAAGCAGCAGCTCGGCGAAGATCTGCGCGACATGGTCGTCGTCAACACCGGCAGCCGAGCCTACCGCCGCGCGGATGGAGTCGCGGTGGTCCCAGCCGCGCTGCTGGGTCCGTGACCGATGACACCCCAGGCCCGATAATCTGTTCGGCAAGCACTGAGGAAGGATCGAAATGAGCAACTTCGACTTCCTGCGTGCCGGCTGGCCCCAGATCGCCGAGGAGGCGCGCCGCGCCGAGCACTACACCAACGGCGACCCGCGCTCGTCGGTCTTCTACTCGCGTCGGGCGATCGAGCTCATGGTGCACTGGCTCTATCAGGTGGATGACACGCTCACCAGGCCCTACAAAGACGACCTCGCCGCGCTGCTCTACGAGCCCACCTTCAAGCGACTCGTCGGCCCGGCCATCCACACCAAACTCGACCTGATCCGCAAGCAGGGCAACTACGCCGTGCACCGCCCAGCACCGTTCACACCGAAGGACAGCCTGCCGGTGGTGCGGGAGCTGTTCCACGTGATGGTGTGGGTGGCCACGCGCTACGCGCTCACGCCCGAGGAGAGGCCGGCCCCGGGCATCCCGTTCGATGCGGCCGCACTGCCTACACCGCAAACAGGCGTGGTCGCCAAGACCATGGCGCAGCTCAAGAAGCTCAACGACGAGCTCGATGCCAAGGATGCCGCGCTCGCCAAGGCGCAGGACGCCAACGAGGCCCTCGAGGCCCAGATCGCCGCGCTGCGCGAGGAAGTGGCGCTCGCGAAGGCCGCCAACGCGACCGTTCCCGACACGCACGACTACCGCGAAGACGAGACCCGCGACCTGTTCATCGACGTGCTGCTGCGCGAGGCAGGCTGGAAGCTCGACCAGGCTCGCGACCGCGAATTCCCGGTCACGGGCATGCCCAACAACTCCGAGGGCGGCAAGGGCTTCGTCGACTACGTGCTCTGGGGTGACGACGGCCTGCCGCTCGGACTCGTCGAGGCCAAGCGCACCCGCAAGGACGCGCACGCAGGTCAGCAGCAGGCCAAGCTCTACGCCGACCGGCTCGAGGCGGTGTACGGGCAGCGTCCGGTGATCTTCTACACCAACGGCTACGAGCACTTTCTCTGGGATGACGCGAGCTACCCGCCGCGGCGGGTGGACGGCTTCTACACCCGCGACCAGCTCGAGCTGCTGATCCAGCGCCGAACCACCCGCAAGCCGCTCGCGAGCGTCGAGGTGAACCCCTCAATCGTCGAGCGCTACTACCAGCGGCGTGCGATCGCGAAGGTCGCTGAAGTGTTCGAGAACAAGGAGCGCAAGGCGCTGCTGGTGATGGCCACGGGTTCCGGCAAGACGCGAACGGTGATTGCACTCGCCGACGTGCTGATCCGCGCGAACTGGGCGAAGCGCATCCTGTTCCTCGCCGACAGAGTGGCGCTCGTCAACCAGGCAGCCAACGCCTTCAAGCAGCAGCTGCCCGACTCGGCGCCGGTGAACCTCGTGACCGACAAGGATTCCGAAGGGCGCGTCTACGTCTCGACCTACCCGACGATGATGGGCCTCATCAATCCGGACACGAACGGTGTCAGGCGCTTCGGGCCAGGTCATTTCGACCTGGTGATCATCGATGAGGCGCACCGCTCGGTGTACCAGAAGTACGGCGCGCTCTTCGACTACTTCGACTCCCTGCTCGTGGGCCTGACGGCCACCCCGAAGGACGAGATCGACCACAACACCTACGGCCTCTTCAACCTCGAGGATGGCGTACCCACCGACTCCTACGACCTCACCGATGCGATAGAGGAGGGCTATTTGGTTCCGCCGGTGGGCCGTTCGATCGCGACGAAGTTCGTGCGGGAGGGCATCCGCTACGACGATCTCAGCGAGAGCGAGAAGCAGGAATGGGACCTGCTCGACTGGGAGGACGGGCTCATCCCGAGCGAGGTCGATTCCAGCGCGATGAACACCTGGCTGTTCAACAAGGACACGGTCGACACGGTTCTCGAAACCCTGATGACCGAGGGGCGGATGGTCGCGGGCGGCGACCGGCTCGGCAAGACGATCATCTTCGCCAAGAACAACGATCACGCCATCTTCATCGCGGAGCGCTTCAACGAGAACTACCCGCAGTACAAGGGCGAGGTCGCGCGCATGATCACGTACCAGCAGACCTACAACCAGAGCATGATCGACGACTTCTCCAAGCCCGAGTCGTCGCCGCACATCGCGATCTCCGTCGACATGCTCGACACCGGCATCGACGTGCCCGAGGTCGTGAACCTCGTGTTCTTCAAGCCCGTGCACTCCAAGACGAAGTACTGGCAGATGGTTGGCCGCGGTACTCGCCTGCGCCCCGATCTGTACGGCCCGGGGGAGCACAAGAAGGACTTCGTGATCTTCGATGTCTGTCAGAACATCGAGTACTTCAACCAGGACCTTCCTTCTTCGGGCACCTCGCCCACGCCGTCGCTCCGGTCGCGCCTGTTCACGTCACGTTTCGGGCTTCTTGCCGCGATCGATGAGGCCCCGGATGACGCTGAGCTCTCCGCACTGCGCGAGGGCATCGCCGCTCGCCTCCACGAGCAGGTCTCGGGCATGAGCCTCGACAACTTCCTCGTTCGGCGCTCGCGGCGGGCCGTGGAGCGGTTCGCTCAGGGGTCGTCGTGGCTCTCGATCAGCGGAGACGACTTCACCGAGGCCGGCACCCTCGCCGACCTGCCTTCGGCCATCGACGTGCAAGACAACGATGAGCTGGCGAAGCGCTTCGACCTCCTCGCGTTGCGGGCACAGCTGGGAGTGCTTGCGGCGGATCCCGGTTTCGCCGCCGCCAAGGAGCGGATGCGTGCGATCGCCAGCGCACTGGGCGAACAGCGGGGCATCCCGGTGATCGACAACAACATCCAGCTGATCGAGGCCGTCGCCGGCGAGGACTGGTGGGTGGATGTCACGGTGCCACTGCTCGAGCTCGCGCGCATCCGCCTGCGGGAACTCGTGAAGCTGATCGACTCATCGGTGCGCACCGTCGTCTACACCGACTTCAAGGACACCGCGGGGGAGTCGGCGATCGTCGAGATCCGCAAGGTCGCGGTCGGCGTGGACCGCGCGCGCTTCCGCGAGAAGGCGATCGCGTTCCTCCGCGAGCACGAGAACGACCTCGCGGTCTCGCGCCTGCGCAAGGGTCTGCCGCTCGCGCCTGGCGACCTGCAGCAGCTCGAGAACATCATGATCGAGAACGGCCTCGATGCGACCCAGGTTCGGGATGCGGCGACCGCCGCCCATGGACTCGGCCTGTTCGTGCGGTCCCTCGTAGGACTCGACCGCGCTGCTGCGACGGATGCGCTCTCGTCGTTCACCGCGGGCCTCACGCTGACCGCGAACCAGCAGTCGTTCGTTGGACTCATCGTTGAGCAGCTCACCCAGCGCGGAGTTGTGGAGCCCGAGCTGCTGTTCGCGGCACCATTCACCGATGTCGCGCCGACCGGCCCGGTCGCACTGTTCGGTGATGCGAAGGTGAACGAGCTGGTGGCGGTGCTCAAGCGCATCCGCGAGACGGCGGAGGTGGGGTAGACCGTCTCTCTGCTAAACTCCCAAGGTTGCCGTCTAACGGCCGCGGATAAAGAGAGCTCAGGCATCCTGCCCATGGGCACCGCGCAACGAGGAGAAAGGGGATCACCTTATGGCTCTTGAAGCCAGTGTCAAGAAGGCGATCATCGACGAGTACGCTACCCACCCAGGTGACACGGGATCCCCCGAGGTCCAGGTCGCGATGCTCACGCACCGCATCAAGGACCTGACCGAGCACCTCAAGGAGCACAAGCACGACCACCACTCACGTCGTGGCCTGCTTCTGCTCGTAGGTCAGCGTCGTCGCCTGCTGGGCTACCTCCAGGACATCGACATCGAGCGTTACCGCTCGCTGATCGAGCGTCTCGGACTGCGTCGCTAGGGTCTCGACTCTGCTCGACCACCGATCGCGTCGAACTTGACGACGGGCCGTACTCCTGAGGGAGTACGGCCCGTTTCTCATTCGGCCTTAGCCTGAGAGATGTGCCAGTGCCGACGTCCTTCACAGCTTTGTTCGACGAGAAGTACGTGCTCCTCACCACCTTCCGCAAGAGCGGAGTCGGGGTTCCGACCGCCGTCTGGGCGGCCGCGGACGCCGACACCCTGTTCGTGATCACGGTGGCGACGGCAGGCAAGGTCAAGCGCATCAGGAACAACGCCGAGGTCACGCTCCAGCCGTGCACGATGGCCGGTCGAATCAAGGGGGATGCCGCCCCCGTCGCCGCGCGCGCCGAGATCATCGACGACCCCGACGGACTCGCCGCGGGCACTGCCGCACTGGAGAAGAAGTACGGGTGGCAGTTCCGGTTGGCGTTCCGGGCGGAGCGGCGACGGGGCGCGGGCGCCTCGAGCCGTGTCATCCTGAAGATCACGGCGGCCTAGCCGCCCGAAGGATCACGGCGGCCTGGCCGCCCGAAGCGAACGGACGACACCCCATGGCACGACGCGTCATCTACGCCGAGCACGGCGGACCCGAGGTGCTGACTCTGGTTGACGCCGAGATCCCCGAACCCGGCCCCGGTCAGGTGCGCGTGCGGGTGCAGTCGGCGGGTCTGAACCCGGTCGACTGGAAGACGTTCCGCGGCGGCGGAATGTACGGCGCGACCCTGCCGTCCGGCGTCGGCAATGACTTCGCGGGAGTCATCGACGCGCTCGGCGCCGGCGTCACGGGCTTCGAGCCCGGGGACGCGGTCTATGGCGGCGCTCGGCACCAGGCCGAGGCGGACTACCTCGTCATTGACGCCGAGAAGCTGCTCCACCGCCCGGCGGGCCTGAGCCTCGAGCAGGCCGCGGGGCTCGACATCGTCGGTCGCACCGCCATCGCGAGCGTCAGAGCCATCGAGGTCGTGCCCGGCGACGTGGTGTTCGTCAGCGCCGCCGCGGGAGGCGTGGGCGGCCTCGCATCGCAGCTGGCGATCCGGGCCGGGGCGACGGTGGTGGGCACAGCCAGCGAAGCCAACCACGACTATCTGCGATCGATCGGAGTCATCCCCGTCGCCTACGGCGACGACCTCGTCGAGCGACTCCGGGATGCCGCCCCCGGCCCCTTCACCGCAGCCCTCGACAACCACGGCCGCCACTCGATCGACTCAGCTCTCGCGCTCGGCATCGAGCCTCGGCGCGTCAACACGATCGCGGATCGGTCGGTCGTCGCCGAGTACGGCATCTCCGATGTGGGCGGGGGAGCGGCATCCATTCACGACCTGCCGGAGCTCGCGCAGCTCATCGCGTCGGGCGAGATCCAGTTCCCGATTGACTCGACCTATCCGCTCGAGCAGGTGCGCGAGGCGTACGAGCACCTGATGGCCGGGCACCTGCGCGGCAAGGTTGTGCTGACGCTCGGCTAGCGCTGTAGCATCCGTTCATGGTTCAGGAGTTCCCCGACGTCGAGCGCAACGATCGTGGAAAGGGCTCCTTCAGCCAGTATCGCTACGGCCTGATGCCCAACAACCCGCGGGTGCGCCTGCGGCTTGCGGCCAGCAATGCCTACCAGCGGGAGCTCCAGGAGATTCTCGACAGCGGTGCGTCACCGCTCGAGACCGCCTTCTCCCGGCGCAGCCAGCAGGAGGACAGCATCGACGCCCCCATTGAGGTGCGCCTGTTCACCGGCACCCGGGTGAGCGGTCCGGTGGGCTTCATTCCGCGTGGACTCGAATCGATCGTGGACGAGGCGCTGTCGCGACTCGACCTCAACTCGCGCAAGCAGCGCATCCCCGCCGTGATCGTGCGCTCGGGAGGGCGCCTGCGAGTCGAGCTGCTCATGGGGCAGACGCGCTGAGAATTGCTGAGCGCGCGTCGCTCCTAGGCTTCGACACGCCGTAGCTGGTAGGCTCTACGAGGTTGTCTACGGGCATCCGTACCGTACAACCGGAGCAGGCTGGCATGAAGCTGGTCATCGGTGGTGAATTTCTGATCTCGACTCGCTCGATCATCAGAGACTTTCTACTGTTGACCAGAGCAGCGGTCACCACGACCGCACCGCCAAAGCGCTAGCGCCCCTTTCTGCCTACTCCTGCTCCTTGCTGAGTCGCCGACCACACGGGCCGACGACGTAAAACAAAGGAGAAAGCCCCTTGGAGGGTCCAGAAATCAAGTTCGCCGAAGCCGTTCTCGATAACGGCAAGTTCGGCAAGCGCACCGTCCGGTTCGAGACCGGTCGGCTCGCGCAGCAGGCCCAGGGCGCGGTCGCCGCGTACCTGGACGAGGACACCATGATCCTCAGCGCGACCAGCGCAGGAAAGCAGCCGCGCGACGGCTTCGACTTCTTCCCCCTCACGGTGGACGTCGAGGAGCGCTCGTACGCGGCCGGCAAGATCCCCGGCTCGTTCTTCCGTCGCGAGGGTCGCCCGTCGACGGAGGCCATCCTGGTCTGCCGTCTCATCGACCGCCCGCTGCGCCCGACCTTCGTCGAGGGTCTGCGCAACGAGGTGCAGATCGTCATCACCGTGCTGTCCATCGCCCCCGACGAGTTCTACGACGCTCTCGCCATCAACGCGGCATCGGCGAGCACGCAGATCTCGGGCCTGCCGTTCTACGGCCCGGTCGGCGGCATCCGCCTCGCCCTCATCGGCGACCAGTGGGTGGCGTTCCCCAAGTTCAGCCAGCTCGCTGACGCCGTCTTCGACCTCACCGTTGCGGGCCGCCTCGTCACCAATGACAAGGGTGAAGAGGATGTCGCGATCATGATGGTCGAGGCCGAAGCGACCGAAGGCAGCTGGGAGCTCATCAAGGCCGGTGCGACCAAGCCCGACGAGGCAGTAGTCGCCCAGGGTCTCGAGGCCGCCAAGCCGTTCCTCACGCAGCTCATCAAGGCGCAGCAGGAGCTCGCGGCCCAGTCGGCCAAGCCGATTGCGGACTACCCGCTGTTCCCGCCGTACTCGCAGGAGACCTACGACGTCGTCGCCGGTCTCGCGTACGACGATCTGAAGCACGTCTACCAGATCGCCGACAAGCAGGAGCGTCAGGACGCCGACGACGCACTGAAGGACCGCGTCAAGGGCCACATCGCTGGCGAGATCGAGGGCGAGCGTCTGCCCGCCTCGGCCGCGTCCGAGGTCAGCGCCGCGTACAAGTCGGTGTCCAAGAAGGTCATGCGCGCTCGCGTGCTGACCGAGGGCATCCGCATCGATGGTCGTGGGCTCGCGGATATCCGCGCCCTGGACGCCGAGGTGCAGGTCATCCCGCGCGTGCACGGTTCCGCGATCTTCCAGCGCGGCGAGACCCAGATCCTGGGTGTCACCACGCTGAACATGCTCAAGATGGAGCAGCAGATCGACTCGCTGAACCCCGTCACGAAGAAGCGCTACCTGCACCACTACAACTTCCCGCCCTACTCGACCGGTGAGACCGGCCGTGTCGGTAGCCCGAAGCGTCGCGAGATCGGGCACGGCTTCCTCGCCGAGCGCGCCCTCGTGCCGGTGCTGCCGCCCCGCGAGGAGTTCCCCTACGCGATCCGCCAGGTGTCGGAGGCTCTCGGCTCCAACGGTTCCACGTCGATGGGTTCGGTCTGCGCCTCGACCCTCTCGCTGCTCAATGCCGGTGTGCCGCTGCGCGCTCCGGTCGCCGGCATCGCGATGGGTCTCATCTCCGACGAGGTCGACGGGGTCACGCGCTACGCGGCCCTCACCGACATCCTCGGTGCGGAGGACGCGCTCGGCGACATGGACTTCAAGGTCGCCGGTACCAGTGAGTTCGTCACCGCCATCCAGCTCGACACGAAGCTCGCGGGTCTGCCCTCGAGCGTGCTCGACGGTGCTCTCAAGCAGGCCAAGGAGGCTCGCACCGCGATCCTCGCCGTGATCAACGCCGCGATCGACTCGCCCGACGAGATGGCGCCCACGGCGCCCCGCGTCATCAGCGTGCAGATCCCGGTCGACAAGATCGGTGAGCTGATCGGCCCGAAGGGCAAGACGATCAACCAGATCCAGGATGACACTGGCGCCGACATCTCGATCGAGGACGACGGCACCGTGTACATCGGTGCGGTCGACGGTCCCTCGGCCGAGGCGGCCCGCGCGGCGGTCAACGCGATCGCGAACCCGCTCAACCCGGAGGTCGGCGAGCGGTTCCTCGGAACCGTCGTCAAGCTCGCGACGTTCGGCGCGTTCGTCTCGCTCACCCCGGGCAAGGACGGCCTGCTGCACATCAGCGAGGTGCGCAAGCTCGCCGGTGGCAAGCGCGTCGAGAACGTCGAGGACGTGCTCTCCGTGGGCCAGAAGATCCAGGTCGAGATCACGAAGATCGATGACCGTGGAAAGCTCTCGCTGGCCCCGGTCGACGACAGCGCGGATGCCGCGGACACCGACAGCTCGGTTGCCGCGTCCGACGGGCCCGAGGCACCTGCCGAAGGCTAGTCGCTAGCGATCCATCACTCAGGCCCGCCCCGGAAACGGGGTGGGCCTGAGTCATTCTCGGCAACTCCTGTCTGCCCCCACTTTGGGGGTAAGGAGGCAAGCGATTGCACTCCTAGGGTGAGCGAGTGACCACACCCTTCGACCACTTCATGAAGGCGTTCACCGACTGGTTGGACACCGCGTGGTACCTCTGGGTCGCCATGGTCGTGATCTTCGCCGTGGTCGTCGCCGTGGTGGTTCTGTCGAAGGTGCGGGCCCGGGCCCGCCAGCGGGTTCCCCAGTATCGCCGCCAGCTGCCGGGATGACTCCGCGCCTCATTCGCGCATAGGGCGCCCCTCTGCCCACTCGGGCCGTCCCGCATGCGCCGGACGAGGAAACGACCTCGTAACGATTGGGCACTTCTGACCGACTCGCGCGCTCGTGCGACGTAGTCTGAAGATGCCTTGGGGAGGCGAGAATGATTCAGTTGGATACGAGCACAGCGCTCCGAGGACAGACAGTGCCCACGCCAGACACGGTGCCCACGCCAGACACGGTTCCCACGACAGGTGAGACCTCGGCAGTAGTCGGGCAGTCCGCGCCCCGACTGAGACGAGTCGGTGAGTCGGACCTGACAGTCTTCCCCCTGGCCATCAGCGGCAACGTCTTCGGCTGGACCGCCGACGATGCGACGACCAACGCCATCCTTGACACCTACACCGGGCAGGGCGGCAACTTCATCGACACCGCTGATTCTTATGCCGCGGGTCGCAGCGAGACGATGATCGGCAACTGGATGCGCTCCCGGCGCAACCGCTCCGATGTCGTCATCGCCACCAAGGTGGGTAAGAGCGCCGACAACCCGGGCCTTCGCGCGCGGGTGCTCACGAGGGCCGTGCACGCGTCCCTTCAGCGGTTGGGAACAGATCGCATCGACCTGCTGTACCTGCACATCGATGACGAGACGGTCGAGTTCGAGGAGACCCTGCTTGCGGTCGATGAGCTGATTCGGGCGGGTGCCGTGAGATATTTCGGCGGCTCAGATCACACGGGAAACCGGTTGATCGAAGCACGGATCGCTTCGGCTCAGGTGGGGGTTGTGATGTATCAAGACATCCCTGACAGTTCTGCCTCACCACATCTCTGACGTTTC
>ENA-UOYA01002582-UOYA01002582.1-activated-sludge-metagenome-genome-assembly--contig:-NODE-2582-length-17377-cov-8.474657_pt1 | contig 17377 bp, 13 predicted proteins | sample MGYA00238163_ERZ764804 | MGnify/ENA primary metagenome ERZ764804 (study PRJEB28919, sample SAMN05720223) | activated sludge metagenome | isolation source: Anaerobic digester | place: Hong Kong... | reverse complement strand
GCTGTAACCAGTGCTACCAGTAGGTGTTGCTACAATTAAACCATCTGCCCAAAATGAATTTAAAAACTCTCCATTCAAATACACATGCACTACTATCATGGAAGAAGAATCCGTTTTGTGAATGGTAAACTCATTTAACCCATAATTTACCGCTCCAAAAACGTGCTTATTGGTTTCAACAGTAATGAGCGTTCTATCCTCAATAGTGTAAGTATTTTGTGCAATAGATTCTACTAATTTTTCAATTTCTTGTTTATGAATATCTGCCAAAAAACCCAATCTTCCCATGTTTATTCCTGCTACCGGAATCTCGCTGTCGCGCACTAATTGTAAGGTGTCTAACAAAGTACCGTCGCCGCCCAACGTGAGCAGTAAGGATATGTTTTTTTTTACATCTGCCGAATGTTTGAAGGTATCTATTTTTTTTAGAGCAAGCTGCTTGGGTAAGGATTTGTAATACTCCTGATAAATTTGAAAAGAAATATTTTTTTGAGTTAATTGTTTGATTAATTCTAATAGATAAGGTGCATGTTCTTCCTTAAAAACCCTACTATATATTCCGATAGTCATTTGCTGCAGTTTTGCGTTTTAATCGTATGGTGTAATTAATTTTATACTTAAAAATAGAACAAATTTTATATTGGTTGTTCGAAATGTAAAAATAGCCCATTCTTAAAATATCTGTTAAAGCTATATTCTATTCGCAACAACTTAGAGTTAAAAGTAACAAAATTCAATCCGATTCCGTAACCATATTGCCATTTGTTTTTGTATTGGTTATTGTCTGTAAAATAGTTGTCCCATACATAGCCCGCATCAAAGTAGGTGGTTAGGTATAAATTAAAAGGTAAATAAGCCAAAGATGTGTTAAGAATAGCAGCATTTTTCCCTTTAAATTTTTGCATTTTACTCAATTGCAAACTCACTAAGCGGCAGCGAAATTCATTTTTAAACAACAGAAAATGCTGCCCATCCATTACATTTAATTCATAGCCGCGTATTGCATTTTCGTCATATCCTAATGATTTTATCGGCTGTAAATTATAAGGCTGTTTAAAAGGCCAAGAGAATTGCCATTTTATCATGGCGGCAGCGGAAAAACGAGGTTGTTTTTTCCATTGAATATATTTGCTGAATTGAAATCCGGCAGTTGTCATTTTTGTTTTTAAAAATCCTAATCCGTAATTAGTAAAATTAACAGCCATCAACCAACCTTCCGTAGGATACGCCCGAATATTTCTATGGTCTGATACAAAATTATAAACTATTTTGAAATATTGCTGTTTTCTATCTCCCAAAAAGTAGGCAGGATTCGCATGGAATGCCGAGTCGCTAATTTTAGAAAATCCATAACCAAGAGCGATATAATGGGTGGTGTGTATTTTTTTTCTATAAGATACCTGCGCCGACAATTCTATTTTTTGCATTTGCCAGGAGCTACCCAAATCCATATAGGCCAACTTATCATCCACCGTATTATAAGCAATGCGTTTAGTGCGCAGCATATTATAAGCCACTGATAACCCCACTCTTTCTTTTTTGCGCTTAAAAATAGGAATGGAATAGGCTAAATCCATCCGCTGTGCAAATCCAAAGCTGAAACCTACTTGCAGTAAATCATTTCTTCCCGAAAGGTTTCCCCAATTGAGCTGTAATCCATATTGCAAGCGCTTAAAATCATGGTGGTATTGCTTCCACCATTCCACTACGTTCCGGTCAACGAATTTAATTATCGGCACCGGCATTATTACCCAGCGTTCTCGCACTTGAATAAATAAATCTAAACTGTCATCTTCCCAGTTTTTTATGTTGATAGAAACGTCATTGAACAACCCGATGTTAAAAATATTTAGCCGCTGTTTTAGCAATTCCGCATCCATATTTTTGGAAGGAAATGAATCGTTTTCATGCAATGTCATTTCGCGAAGAATGATGTAGGGTTTTGTTTTTTTATTTCCCCCTACGATGATATGCCGGATTTTTAAATATCCTGAGTTTTCTTGTGCATGGACACAAAAAACCAACAAGCTACAAATTATTCCAAGTATATGTTTCAATAAAGCAATTGTTAAATCCTCAAAGGTACGGTAATAAGCCCGTTTTGCCACTTATTTTTAAATAGGAAAATGTGAAGAATTGTAAAATACAATTACAAATGATACAATATTAACCCTAAAATTTGTCCAAAAATACCTACTAAAAATCCTGTATATACTTCTTTCGCGGTATGTGCTCCTAAGTATAAGCGTGCAGAAGCTATTGCTCCGGTTAGTAAAATTATTCCAATTAAATAATACCCGATATTAGTTGGAGATACGATTACCAAAAACAGCATAGCTGCTAATACGCCGCTAACGCCTACCATGTGCAAACTGATTTTTGAAAAAACATTGATTAAAAATGCAATAAACAGCGAAGCTAAAGAACCCATCATAAATGTACCCATCAGCGCAGGAAAATTTATTTTTTTAATGGCTAAATAGGCCCAAACATAAAAAATGATAGTTGCTACCATGGGGATAATACGTTGCTTGTGGTCCGGCATTTCTAAGCTGTCTATAAAGCCTAATTTTCGCATCAGCAGAATGGCGATAGCCGGAAACATAAATGTATTGATAAATACAACTGCAATTACCACACCCATAGGCATTCCGGCAAAAATAAAAGGATTGGTTTTTAATAATAAGAGCAAAAACCAAGTAGCCATCAGCAACGGATGGAATATATAGGATAGTAATTTGGAGAGAAACTGTATCACAAATAGTATTTTTATTATAATTCTTTTCGGAGCCGTGCTACCGGAATATTTAATTGCTCGCGATATTTTGCCACTGTGCGGCGGGCAATATTATAGCCCTTTTCTTTGAGTTGTTCTGTTAAATATTCGTCGCTCCACGGTTTAGATTTATCTTCTGTAGCAATTAAATCTTCCAATATTTTCTTTACTTCTCTGGTAGATACTTCTTCGCCACCTTCGGTCTGTAATCCTTCTGAAAAGAAATGCTTTAATGAGAAAACGCCAAATTCAGTTTGGCAATATTTACTGTTTGCCACCCGCGATACCGTGGAAATATCTAAGCTTGTAATTTCAGCTATATCTTTTAATATCATTGGGCGGAGCTTCATTTCGTCGCCGGTGATAAAATATTCTTTTTGGAATGAAACAATGGCCTCCATCGTTACAAATAAAGTATGTTGTCTTTGTTTAATGGCATCGATGAACCATTTTGCCGCATCTATTTTTTGCTTGATAAAAACAACGGCTTCTTTTTGTTTTTTATCTTTCATTGAGCCTTTGCCGTATGAGGTAAGCATTTCTTTAAAAGAATCGCTGATGCGTAAATCCGGCGCATTTTTTCCATTTAGCAAAACTTCTAATGTTCCGTTATTGTTCTCTACGGTAAAATCGGGGATGATGGTTTGGTGGTTTATAGTAGCACTCCCATCGCCAGCGCCGCCCGGCTTTGGGTTTAGATGCAAGATAATGTCTAAAGCCTTTTTTAATTGCTGTTCCTCAATATCCAACGCTTTCATTATTTTGTCGTAATGTTTTTTGGTAAAAGCGTCAAATTGAGAATTGATAATTTTAAGGGCTAATTTTACCATACTGTTTTGCTCCTTGCGCTCCAATTGTATTTGCAGGCATTCTTGTAAATTTCTGGCACCTACCCCGGGTGGGTCAAACCGATGAATAGTACGCAGTACTTCTTCAATTTCTGCTACGGAGGTAGATACATTGCGCTGAAACGCCAAATCATCTACAATGGCGTCTAAATCTCTGCGCAAGTATCCATCGTCATCGATGCTGCCGATAAGTTGGTCGGCTATCTGCCATTCGTGTTCGTTTAAGTCGAGTAGATTGAGTTGTTCATCTAAAAAATCGTGAAAAGATTTCCCTACGGCAAACGGTGTTGATTTTTTTTCTTCTTTACCACTATAATCATCGCCGCCATCATTATTGTAATCGTACTCGTCTTTGGTATATTGTTCTACATCGAGGCTGTCGGCATAGTCTTCTTCGTTATTTTCGGCATAGTCTTCTTCGTCATCACGTATTTGTTCGGGTTCGGTAAGGTTTTCTTTGTCATTGTCAAAATCACCTATGCTTTCTTCTAATGCCGGATTGATTTCCAATTCTTCTTTTATGCGTTGTTCTAAATTGGCAGTTGGAACTTGCAATAACTTCATTAACTGTATTTGTTGCGGCGACAGTTTTTGAAGTAATTTTTGGGATAAACGTTGGTGCAGCATTTTGGAATTTTCAGGTATTGAAGTACAAGAAGTACAAATTGTTATTTAAAATTACACAAATTATTAAAACTCTGCACTTTTTGGATATCGTGGAAATGGTATTACATCTCGGATATTGCTCATGCCGGTTACAAATAAAACTAATCGCTCGAAGCCTAAGCCAAAGCCGGCGTGTGGACAAGTGCCAAACTCGCGAGTTTCCAAATACCACCAAATACTTTCTTCTTCGATACCGAATTGGTGAGCTCTCTTTTTTAGTTTGTCGTAATTTTCTTCTCGTTGTGATCCGCCTATAATTTCGCCAATGCCCGGAAATAAAACATCCATTGCTCGAACTGTTTTGCCATCTTCGCTCAGCTTCATATAAAATGCTTTGATGTGCTCGGGGTAATCAGTGAGGATAACTGGTTTTTTGAAATGTTTTTCTACTAAATAACGCTCATGTTCGCTTTGCAAATCTGTGCCCCAATCCACAGGAAACTGGAATTTCTTTTTTGCATTTTTCAATATTTCTACCGCTTCGGTGTAAGTAGTTCTTTGGAAATTATTTTCGATGCAAAAGGTTAATTTATCTAATAAACCCAACTCACTACGCTCTTGCAAGGGTTTTTGTTTTTCTTCTTCTGCTAACCGTTTGTCTAAAAATTCTAAATCGTCTTTGCAATTTTCCAGCGCGTATTTTATCAAATATTTTAGAAAATCCTCTGCCAAGTCCATGTTGTCCGTCAAATCATAGAATGCCATTTCGGGTTCTATCATCCAAAATTCTGCAAGGTGTCGGGAAGTGTTGGAGTTTTCAGCTCTAAAGGTAGGCCCGAAAGTATAAATTTTAGATAAGGCCATTGCGCCCAATTCTCCTTCTAACTGCCCGGATACGGTTAGGTTGGTTTCTTTGCCAAAGAAATCTTGCGTATAATCCACTTTTCCCTCTTCCGTTTTCGGCGGGTTTTGTGCATCTAATGTTGTCACGCGAAACATCTCTCCTGCCCCTTCGGCATCGGAGCCGGTGATTATCGGGGTATGCAGGTAATAAAATCCGTGATGGTTAAAGTAATTGTGAATAGCGAATGCTAATGCATGACGGATGCGTAAAATGGCGCTGAAGGTGTTGGTTCGCGGGCGTAAATGTGCCTTTTCACGCAAAAACTCAAAAGAATGTTTCTTGGGTTGTATTGGATATTTATCAGGATCTGCTTCGCCTAAGAGCGTAATTTTTTTTGTTTGTACTTCTACTGTTTGGCTACCTGTGGAGGCAATTAATTTTCCATATACTTCTAAGCAAGCACCGGTATTTATTTTTGCCAATAACTCATCGGCAACACAATCCCCTTCGATTACTACTTGTATATTGTGAATTGTAGTTCCATCATTAATATTGATAAAGGTTACGTTTTTGCTTTGTCGTTTGGTACGCACCCATCCGCGAATTACAACATCGGTGTTGATTTCACCATTTTTTAAAATCTCGTTTATATATAGTTTGGCCATAATAGATAATTGGACACCAAAAATACAATTTTTACGCCGTCATTAATACAATACCGTTAATATAATTATGACTTAATACCAAGTGTGTAGAACGATGAACCATAGAAGTTTTTACAATTAATCCTTATATTTACCCCAAATAATTAAACATGAGTTATATTCCGGTTTTAGATTTAGCTGATTATTTATCAGGCGATGAGGCGAGAAGACAAAAATTTATCCAGGGATTTGGTAAGGCGTATTCTGAAATTGGATTTGCTGCTATTGAAAACCATGGTATTCCGCAAGATATTATAAATAAGTACTATGGGTTGGTAGAGCAATTTTATGCATTGCCCTTAGAAAGTAAGCATAACTATGAGAAAATAGAATATGCCGGACAGCGTGGCTATACGTCTTTTGGAAGAGAAAAAGCCAAACAAAGCGAGGTGGCAGATTTGAAAGAATTTTGGCAAGTAGGACAATATATTGAAGATGGCGAAGTAATGCCGGCAGCAGATTACCCCGATAATTTGGAAGTGGCAGAGTTGCCCGAATTTAATGAAACGGGAAGATTGTTATATAAAAGTTTTGAAAATAGCGGAAGACATTTATTGCGTGCCATAGCAGAATATTTAGGCTTAGCGGTAAATTATTTCGATGCTAAAATACATAATGGCAACAGTATTTTGCGAGCTATTCATTACCCACCAATTACGCAAGAACCAAAATCGGCTATACGGGCAGAGGCACATGAAGACATTAACCTAATAACCTTATTGGTAGGCGCAAGTGCCGATGGCTTGCAGGTACAAGATGTAGAAGGTAATTGGCACGATGCCAAAGCCGAACCGCAACAAATAATGGTCAATGTGGGTGATATGTTGCAACGGTTGTGTAATAACAAACTGAAATCTACCACACACCGGGTAGTAAATCCGCCGCGAGAAAAATGGCATACCCATCGTTATTCCATTCCATTTTTCTTACATCCAAGAAGTGAAGTGAGATTGGATTGTTTAGAAAATTGCATAGACGATGCGCATCCTTTGGCGTATGCGCCGATTACTGCCGGCGAGTATTTGGATGAACGATTAAGAGAAATTGGATTAAAAAAATAAATATCATTAACCAATTAGCTAAATAGCTAATTACTATATTATGCCATCTTCCTTTTCTATAAAACTTGGTGACTTACTGTACAAGAATGCATTTCCGATTTATAATGTTATTTATCCCTATTTTAAAAGAAGACAGGATAAGCAAGAAATTGCATTGATGAAGAAATACATCCGAAAGGGTGCTATAGTGTTGGATATTGGAGCCAACATTGGGTTTTACACTAAAATTCTGTCGGAGTTGGTAGGAGATAACGGAAAAGTATATGCCTTTGAACCCGACAAAACCAACTTTGGCTATTTAATGCAAAATGCAGGGCATTTAAAGAATGTAGTTTTTATTAATAAAGCAGTAAGCGATAAAACGGGAAAAATAACATTATATCATTCCGATTTATTGAACGTGGACCACAAAACGTATGCTACAGAAAACTATACCTCTACTACCGAAATAGAGTGCGTAGCTATTGATGATGTATTGTCAGCTCCAAAAGTAGATTTTATAAAAATAGACATACAAGGATTTGAATACTTTGCTTTTAAAGGAATGGAAAATGTGCTTGCAAAAAATGAATCTTTAAAAATTGTCACAGAGTTTTATCCGTATGGAATAAAAAAATCGGGCGTAAGTAGTGCTGATTTTATTAACTTGCTAATACAAAACAATTTTAAAATTTCCACGATTGAAGAACAAGGGCTTGTTCCTTTTGATAAGGAAAATATTGCGTTGTACGAACACAAAGAGAAAGATACTTATCTCAATTTATTTTTAATGAAATAATTATGGCAAAGCAACAACCTATTAAAAAATCTAATACAGGGAAAGCTAACGATAACACACCAATAAAACAGACCATTAGAAAGCCTTCTGTGAAACCTTCTTTCCAAAATAGCAGCACTATTTTTACTAAATTAGAAAAACATTTTGAGCAAAAAAGAACAGCATACATTATCGTAATAGTTATTTTGGCCGCACTATTCTCTTTTTTGTGTTTTGATAATAAAATATCTATAGCCAATGATGATGCCCTATATATCGAAGCGGGGGCAAACTATGCAAAAAATTTCTTCGGCTATTTTTATACAGAAACGGCTCCATTATATCCAATTATTTTATCCATACTAATAAAGCTAATTGGAGTAAAACTATTTACTTTAAAAGCATTTTCTATTCTTTTTTTCTGTTTGGCACTCTATTTTATTTATAAAGCATTTAAAGACAGAATACCTTATATAATACTATTGCCAGCGTTGCTATTGGTGGCACTTAATAATCAATTTTTGGTGTATGCCAGCTTAACGTACACCGAAACATTTTCTTTAATGATGTTTGGAATAGCGTTTATTTTATTTAATAAAACTATTGACAATATTGAACATCCCGATTATGATATAAAAAAACACATTGGAACATTTGTCTTGATAGGATTTACCTGTTTTATGTTAATGATAGCTCGGAATGTAGCATTAGCGACAATTGGATTGGTTGTTTTATTTTTTATGTATAGAAAAAAATATACGGAGTCTGCAATTACGGCAATCAGCTTTGTGGCGTTTTATTTCTTATATAAAATTGCATTAAAATATTTATGGCATTTAGATGGCTCACAGTTTAGTTCGCAAGGCAGTAAAATGTTTAATAAAGATGCGTATCAACCGCAATTAGGTAAAGCCACTACCACAGATCTGATTATACGTTTTTGGGAAAACTGTCAAATTTATATATCCTCGCGGCTGTATTTTATATTAGGATTTAGAGAAGAAATGTCGCCGAATAATGTAGCGCTTACCTTATTTACCATAGGTATAGTGGTATGGTCTGCCTACTTGATGTACACCAAAAAATTATTTACATTATTATTCTCTACCTTGTTCTTCTCCGCCTTATTAGCGGCTACTTTCATTTCCTTGCATACCTCTTGGGGACAAAGCCGATTGATAATGATTTACCTCCCTTTTATTTTATTTAATGTATTTTATCTATTATATTATTATGGACAAAAATTCGAAGTTCTACAATCGATGTACTTTTTTGTTTACTTTATTCTGTTTTTTATGGGTATGTCCGCCACCTTCAAATTAGCCAAAGACAGACTGCCGGTTTTTATCGAAAATATGTCCGGAGACCCTACTTATGGCTATACTCCCGACTGGCAAAATTATATAAAAATGACAAAATGGTGCGCACAGCAATTTCCAAATGATACTAAGTCCATAGCGGTACGAAAAGCACCGATGTCATTTATTTTTTCGGAAGGCAAAGAATTTTATCCAATTTATGGAACACCTACTCAAGATGCCGATTCGTTATTGATGCCTTTAAGGCAAAATCATGTAAATTATATTATGCTTGCCGAGCTAAGAGCCAATCCGGATATGTATGTAGAAGGACAAATAATTGGCACCATGCACCGATATGCATACTATATCCAACAGAAATACCCCAATGCATTCCAATTTGTGCACCAAGAAGGAGATTTGGAGAAATCTCAATTATATAAAATAAATTTCCAATATATAGATAGCCTAAAAGCGACTTCTATAAAATAAACATCATGCAAAACCAGCGCAAAGAAGCAATATATACTCATTTTCAGCAAATAGCCTCCAACTATTTGCAATACCGAAAACGGTTTTCTTATTATGGAAATGATATTATCAATTACTGCAATTTCTTTATTTCCGATACCGACACCGTATTGGAAATTGGCTGTGGACATGGCGAAACCATTGGAGGACTAAAAGGGGCAGATAAAACCGGTATAGACTTTTCAGAAAACATGATAGCAGCGGCAAATGCGTCCTTTCCCAATGTTCATTTTCGGGTAATGGATGCAGAAAACATTACGCTGGAGAAAAAATTTGACGTCATTATTTTTAATAATATCATCGGCTATTTAGATAATATACAAGATGTTTTTTATGCCATTAAAAAGAATTGCCACGAACATACCCGTATCATAATTTCCTATTATAATCATTATTGGGAGCCAATATTAAACCTTGGTGAAACGATTGGATATAAGGCAAGATCGCCCCAACAAAATTGGTTAGACACTAAAGATATTTCCAATTTATTATACTTATCCGGATTTGAAACCTATCGAACCAATAAGCGTTTATTGTTGCCGATTTATATTCCTATCCTATCGTGGCTGGTTAATAAATACATTGCAAAATTGCCATTATTTAAGTCCTTGTGTTTAAATCAATTTACCTTCGCTCGCCCACAATTAAATTATTCGGAAGCGGATATTGCCGAAAAATATTCGGTAAGCATTTGTATTCCGGCACGCAATGAGAGCGGCAATATCGAAAACGCCATTTTGCGATTGCCAAAATTCGGTAAACATCAAGAAATTATTTTTATAGAAGGAAATTCATCGGATGATACTTGGCAAAAAATTCAAGCAATACAGCAAAAATATAAAGATACACACGATATAAAAATAGGACAGCAAACCGGAAAAGGCAAAGGCGATGCCGTGCGCAAAGGCTATTCCATGGCTACTTGCGATATTTTAATGATTTTAGATGCCGACCTGACGATGCCACCCGAAGAATTGCCGAAATTTTATAACGCCATCGCTACCGGCAAAGGAGAGTTTATCAACGGCTCGCGCTTAGTGTATCCGATGGATAAAGAAGCGATGCGCTTTTTAAATACTTTGGGAAATAAATTTTTTAGTTGGGTGTTTTCATGGCTCTTGGAGCAGCCGATAAAAGACAGTTTGTGCGGCACTAAAGTAATGTTTAGAACAGATTACTTGAAGCTGACAGAAAACAGAAAGTTTTTCGGCGACTTCGACCCCTTCGGCGACTTTGATTTGTTGTTTGGTGCCTACAAACTCAACCTAAAAATTATTGACTTACCGATACGCTACCGCGAGCGCACCTATGGCACCACCAATATTTCGCGCTTTACCAACGGTTGGATGCTGCTGCGGATGTGCTGGTTCGCCGCCGGGAAAATTAAATTTTGGTAGTTTTTGTATAAAGTTGCAAAGAACACAAAATTAAAAAGAACCCAAAACAGTTCGCACCTTTTTAATAAAATGTAATGCCGAAACTAAATTTTCTTGTCTAATAATCTTGACTCTATTTATCTGGATGCTCTTTCGGCTTTTTCTCTTTCTTATTTGCAGTAAAATATTTTAAGAAGATAATTTCTTTCTCTGTCATAAAACGCCATTTTCCTCTGGGTAAGTTTTTTTTGGTCAATCCGGCATATAATACTCTATCGAGGCGCTCTACTTCGTAGCCCAAACTTTCAAAAATACGGCGTACTATACGGTTTTTTCCGCTATGCAATTCAATGCCTACATGGCGGTCATCGCCACGCGGTAAAGTATAATCTACCTGGTCCACGTTGGCTTTACCATCTTCCAATACTACTCCTTCGCGTATTTTTAGTAAATCCTTATGGTCTAAAGGTTTGTCCAATTCAACTTGATACACCTTGGTTACTTCTCCGCTTGGGTGAGATAGTTTTTGAGCTAATTCCCCATCGTTGGTTAATATCAAAACACCCATAGAGTTTCTGTCCAATCGTCCAACCGGATATAATCGCACATCTTTGATGGTATCCACCAATTCCATTACGGTTTTGCGCTCTCTATCGTCGGATACAGTAGTCAAATAGCCCTTGGGTTTGTTCATCAACACATATACTTTGCGTTCGCCCTGTACTTTTTTGTTTTTAAATTTTACTACATCTTTAGGCTTTACCTTATAACCCATTTCCAACACTATTTCGTCGTTCACGGTTACGTACCCTGCTTTGATGTACTCGTCGGCCTGCCTGCGCGAGCAAACTCCGGCATTGGAGATGTATTTGTTTAACCGGGTTTCTTCGGCAACGGGTTCTTCTTTTGGCGCAACAAAATTCTTTACGGTTTGCTCTATTTTGTAGGCAAAAGGATCGCTTTTCGGAGCAGAAGATTTCTTATTCTTTTGAAAATTGCTCTTGTGCGGATTAGTTTTGTTGGGCGACGTCAGCGGCTGAATTGGCGCTCTCGATATTCTCTTTCTCACCTATTTGATTTTGTAATTCTTCAAATTCTTTTAGTTTAGGTAGTTCCTCTAATGAGTTGATACCGAAATAATCTAAAAATTGTTGGGTTGTTTTATATAATAATGGTCGTCCGGGCTCATCACTCCGTCCGGCTATTTCTACTAATTCTTTTTCTATTAATTTTTGAATGGTATAATCTGCATTTACCCCTCTAATCGTTTCGATAATACTTTTGGTAACCGGTTGTTTATAAGCAATAATTGCCAAAGATTCTAATGCTGCTGTTGTAAGCCGTTTTACCGTATTCCTATTCAAAAATCCTGATACGGCAGTATGGTAATCGGCTTTGGTGAGAAATTGATAACCGCCACCCACTTCACCCAACTCGAATGGAAACAAATCGTTGTTATATTTTTCTTTAATGACAAAAAGAATTCCTTCTACTTCTTCTTGTGTAAAAGCAACTTCTGTGTTTTTATTGAAATAGGTTAAAAGCTCCTCTATTTTTACAGGGTTTTCTGCTGCAAAAATGATGGCTTCTATATTTTTTTGTACATCTTCCACAAGGCAAAGATACGAAAAATGTAAGTATCCTTTACTTAATTATAATAGTTTGCAATTTTTAGCATTATTTTGTGGTATAAAAATTGATTTTAAATAGCCGTTAATCTTGATTATGAAAAGTAATAATTTCCTAGTGGTATTTTTTTTAACTGTTTCTATATCTGTATTTAGTCAATCTAAAGGATATAATTATGTAGATATAAATACAGAAGCACTTTCTGTTCCTATGTCTTATACCAATGGAAATTTTTTAAATGCGTATAATCTCTCCGTGCTGGATTTGTCGCACCGACTGTCAGATGTTTTCAACTTAGGCGAATTTAATAAGCCGTATGAGCTTAGTGAGTGCGTTACTGTAGAAAAAGTATATTATTCCAAAGAAAATACCCGAATGTTGGTTTTACAACCTAATTTCCATGAGGCACACAGAAGATGTATATTATTAACCAATGGTAATGGAGAAAGCTTTACGTGGTCGATGACGAACCTTACCGCAATAGATATGGTGTTGCGCGGCTATGTAGTGGCCTATTTCGAAAATGCAGGCAATGTGGCTAAGCGCAGCGATGGAAATGGCACTACCGCAGATTATTTTACAAACAAAATGATTAATGGATGTAACGGGTTAAAATATAATAGTGCAAGAGAAAAATTCTATACTTCAATGTTTACGAATTTCTTTCTTTCTAATGCTGCCAGAAAATATATGGTAGATAATTCGGCTAAATATGCGGTAGATACTACTAAGTTTTTTCCGGTAGGAGGTAGCCTTGGTGGTAATGCCTCACTTTTTTATACGTATGGCGATGCCAATAAAATCCAACATCCTTTATTTCAATGTGTAAAAGATAAATTAGGGTTTGATTTTCCTATTAACCAAAATGGAATTGTGGCTACAGGAGTAATGGGTGGCGGATTGCCGGGACCGGAAGATGGCTTAGGCAGTATTTTAACTAAAGATTCAAAAACACCTGCAATTATGCTTTGCGGAGCAATGGACTGGGTGGTAAACCCCAATCAAACGACTATTTTGGGCCCAAATAACTACGGAGGTTTAGCATTACAAAAAATAATGGACTCTTTGAAAATTAAAAACGAAGTGGTGGTAAATGCGTATGGCACACATGTATTCCAAACGCCATCTTTTAACCAAGATTGGACAGGATTACCCAATATCCGTAAAAACTTCACTGATGCCATCTCGCCCGCTTCGGTAGATGCCTATGTAAGAGGAAATACCATTAACCTATTAATGTATCAATATCAAAATACACAGATGTATGAAGCAGCAGGGTTGATTGCTTCGTTTTTTAATAATGCAGTAAACAATACATTGCCGGTAACTTCATTAAAGTATGTACAACCCAAATGCCTGCAAAACACTATTTTCTATCAATATAGCATTGGTAAAATGTCCATTAAAGATGCTGCAAATTGCCTAACGTTTAACAATTGCGGCAATAAAGTTGATAAACAATTAGATAAAACTACGGCTACTTGCTTAGATGGTATGCTAGAACCGTTCCCTAATGGACAAGCTTTAATAGTTCCTAATAATATGAATGTTATAGGAAAAGGATTGGTAAAATTTCTGACGGTATTAGAAATATTAAATAAATTGGGTGGAAATAAATAAATAAACACCATAGTTGCAGGAAATTTTTGACGGTGTGCAATATTCAAGCTGTAAAAGCAACTTTTGGAGTAATAATTGGCGTAGCAACAATACAAATAAACGAACCCATAACCTATAAGGATTAAACGAAGCTCTGCCCCAAGACGGAGATAGGATTTACTCTTATGTTGAATGAAGCTTCGGTTGGCGTAAGCAGTAAAAATTATTATGAAGAATTGTAATTGTTTCAATATTTATCGGCATTAGTCGATACAAAAAATGTAGGCTTTTTGGATAGTAGTGTTCCCAATTTTCGGTATTTCGTTTTCGAAATAAAATTCCTAAAAGTTTTCATTTTCAATAGGTTTTAGGAATTTTATTTACCTTTGCCCTATGCAAGCAATAATCCGAAAACGATATTTAGACACACTTCGTGTTCTAAAAGACAAGAATCTCATTAAAGTTGCCACAGGAGTTAGACGTTGTGGAAAATCAACTTTAATGGCACAATTTCAAGAATTGTTGCGTAAAGAAAATTCTAAGGTTTCCATTTTGGCAATCAATATGGATATGCCTGAATTTCGGTTTTTGGCAGAAAAAAGTTGGAAAGATATTTACGATTACATTGTAAAGAACCTAAAAAAGAACGTAACCAATTATGTGTTTATTGACGAGGTGCAAAACGTTTCCGAATTTGAAAAATTGTTGGAAGGTTTGTATGTTCACCCAAATATTGATTTGTATGTTACAGGTTCAAATGCATTTTTGTTATCAAGCGAATTAGCAACATTACTAACAGGCAGAGCGTATGAAATAAATGTATTGCCGTTTTCTTTTGCCGAGTTTTTAGAATTTACAGGTAAAACAGCAAACCCTGACCGTGCTTTTGCCGACTATGTGCGTACAGGTGGTTTCCCAGAAGCCGTGCGACTATCAGTAAACGGAAATAATTTTGCGAACGAATACTTGCAGACCGTTTTCAAAAATATTTACGAAAACGACATTTCAAAACGACACACTATTTACGGAGAAGAATCCTATCAAGAAGTAGTGAACTTCTTAGTAGATTCAATTGGCTCAAGTGTTTCCGCAGGAAACATTTCCAAAGTTTTAACCGCAAACAAAAAGAAAATTGACAACAAAACAGTTTCAAAATACATTGACACATTAGTTGAAGCTTATTTATTTTACAAAGTAAATCGCTACGATATCAAAGGCAAGCAACATTTAGCCACACAACAAAAATACTATTTGGTTGACTTGGGATTTCGCAATACATTGCTTGGAAAAGAATTGGCGAGCGATGTAGGACATTTACTTGAAAATATCATTTATCTTGAACTAAAACGTAGAAACAACCAAGTGTGGATTGGAAAGACCAACAACTTGGAAGTTGATTTTGTTGTCCGCAACAACGAAGGTTTTACGCAGTACATACAAGTTTCGCAGACCGTACAAAACGCAACGACATTGGAACGTGAATTAGCTCCATTTGATACCATTGCCGACCATCACGACAAACTTTTAATTACAATGGACTACGACACGGGAACATATAACGGAGTAAAAAAGATAAACGCATTAGACTGGCTGACAACACCGGAAAAATAAACGAACCCATAACCTATAAGGATTAAACGATGCTCTGCCCCAAGACGGAGATAGGATTTACTCTTGTGTTGAATGAAGCTTCGGTTGGCGTAAGCAGTAAAAATTATTATGAAGAATTGTATTGCTTCAATATTTATCTGCATTCGTCGATACAAAAAATGTAGGCTTTTTGGAGGTTATTGCTTTATAAATGAGTTGTATGGTACAAATTTTTAGCTTATATTAAATTACACAACGGCCACCGAAGGTTTAGTTCAACAGCGTATTGGCAATAGGAAGGCTGAATGACTCCCTATCAACGGAAGTGTAAAGTTCAACATAAGTGCTTCGTATGCGCATTGCGCTGAAAATCTGTTTTCTTGCCAAGCCGAGAATCCTTTATGGAGCTATAGAGATAGATATTAATAAACTGTATTTATTCGATATATGTAATTTATTTAAAATGAGATTGTTGCACTGCATAATCTAACAGCAGCTGCAGTTGTGTTAAAGCGAGCATTTAAAATGGAGATTAATAGTATAACCAATAGCCTCTATGTTCTAAAGATACAAATACCGACTTTCTTTTTAGGAAATCAATAACTATCAAAATTGCAATACACATTGTTGTTCGTATCTTTGTAGTATGGAAAAAACAACGCGTACAGAAATTGCTTCATTAGGGGAATTTGGGTTAATAGATAAATTAGCGAAGGACATTGAATTAAAAAATGCCTCTTCCGTTAAAGGCATCGGCGATGATGCAGCTATTATACAGCCCGAGCAAACACAAGTAGTAACTACCGATATTTTGGTGGAAGGTATCCATTTTGATTTGGTTTATACGCCATTAAAACACTTAGGATACAAAAGTGTTATTGTCAATCTTTCGGATGTATATGCAATGAATGCCATTCCAAAACAAATCTTGGTTTCTATAGCAATCTCTAACCGTTTTTCCGTAGAAGCGGTAGAAGAAATTTATGAAGGAATAAAACTGGCTTGTCGGCAATATAATGTTGATCTGGTAGGGGGCGATACTACTGCTTCCCCAAAAGGATTAATTATAAATGTAGTTGCAATAGGCGAGCAAGATAAAAATAAAATTGTAACCAGAAATACCGCTAAAGAAGGTGACTTACTTTGTGTTACCGGCGATTTGGGCGGAGCATACATGGGATTAACTATCTTACAGCGCGAGAAGCAAGTGTTTCTTCAAGCTCCTACGGCAAGCATAGAGCTAAGCGGAAATGATTACATTATCGCACGACAGTTAAAACCTGAAGCCCGAAAAGACATCATCGAATTTTTTGCACAGCAACAAATTATTCCTACTTCCATGATTGACATTTCAGACGGACTTAGTTCTGAAATTTTACATATCTGCAAACAAAGTAATGTTGGTTGCCAGCTAAATGAAGCAGATGTGCCGATTTCCAACTTTACCTACAACAAAGCCTTAGATTTTGGAATAGATCCTATAAATTGTGCACTGAGCGGAGGAGAAGATTATGAGCTATTATTTACTATTTTGCCTAGCGATAAAAACCGCGTTAACCAACATCCGGATATTTGTATTATTGGCGAAATAACAGATGCCAACTTAGGGGTAAAACTATATACCAAAGGAGGCAATTACCATGATATTATCTCTTTGGGTTGGGACGGTTTAAAAAATGAAGGCTAATTACTAAAAGTCAGTTATGTCATTAATCTATGCAATTGACCTTGCCGGTACGTTTGTCTTCACTATATCGG
>ENA-UOYA01002579-UOYA01002579.1-activated-sludge-metagenome-genome-assembly--contig:-NODE-2579-length-17393-cov-6.622217_pt1 | contig 17393 bp, 18 predicted proteins | sample MGYA00238163_ERZ764804 | MGnify/ENA primary metagenome ERZ764804 (study PRJEB28919, sample SAMN05720223) | activated sludge metagenome | isolation source: Anaerobic digester | place: Hong Kong... | reverse complement strand
CTCTGAAGAATCTATTACAACAGTGGGTTTCGGTACAGGGATTAATTTCCCGCCATGCCTTACGATCAATGGATTTTTAGGCGGAGGCACTGGATCGACATCGGTTGTTTCGAATATGTTATTATCGAAAGACTCAAATGTTCCTTTCATGCATCGTGGGCACTTGACCGACCCTTCAGGCAGTGTTAGAAAAACAGGGTTTTTGCACTTATAGCAGGTCATTCTTGTCTTTGACGGAAAACCCTTCAGCCAAATCTCGTCTATAGCGTTAAGAGGGGTTTTGTATTCAACGATAACGTATTTCTTTTCCTTATCACAGACCGGGCAATATACCTGTGCAATCAACCCGTGAATCAGCCCTCTCGCGCTACCTGTGTGGTCTTTATGACAAAACTTTCCTATGTCCTTTCCATAGTATGGCCAGGGACCCCTTGTTTCTATGAAATAATTGCAGTGACTGCATGAGTATTCATAGGTGTTCATGCAAGCTTCCCTGCTTTTGATGTTATCGAATCACAGAATCTTTCAAAAAGCTCACTTATCTCGTCCTTTCTGACAATTGTATCAAGCCATTCCTGCGGGATAGCCTCAAGGCCGTAATAAATGCCCGCTAATCCGCCCGTGACGATGCCTGTTGTGTCGGTATCCTCCCCGAGATTAACAGCCTTGAGGACCGCTTCGGAGAAGGAATGAGAGTTCAAAAGACACCATATTGAAGCTTCGAGCGTATATATGACATATCCAGAGGATTTTATCTTCCGTTCGGGCAGAGATCCTACATCGCCTGATAATATACGTTCAAAATGAGCAAACTCATAGGCGTAAGGACATTTTGCGTAATTCTCTTTGAATTGTTTTACAGCATAAAGGTAAGCGTCCTGAGGGGTTGCACCTTTTAATAATGGATTTGTCATAAGGCAATAAAATCCGCATGCCATTTGAGAACGGGAATGCCGGTGTGTAAGAGACGATGCCTTGTGAACATTTGCAAGCAGCTCTGCAACGGGCAAGTCTGCATAGCGTATGCCGACCGGCAGGATTCTCATGAGAGAGCCATTGCCGTTATCCCGCTCTTCATTACCGCCGGCAAGCTCGGGTTCAATGCCGCTATCTATCATCTTTATTGCCTTTGCCGTTGTATGCCCCACATCAAATGCATATCCGAATGGCGTCCAGTAACCATCCTTGAGCCAACGGACAAAAAGTCTGCTGATATTGCCGGTATCAAGCCCGCCCAAAAGCCCTTCGACCGTGCACAGCATGAGTGATGAATCGTCTGACCATGAGCCTGCAGGGAGATTGAATGTGCCCTTGCCTCGCATACCGGTGACAGGGTCCTTTTTACGTTCTGCCCGGCTTTGGAATTCTACCGGCACGCCAAGGGCATCACCGACAATCGCACCCCAAAGACCCCCCATGATTTTATCTCTGTTTACCATTCGTCAACCTCCTTAAAAACCTATCTTGTTGTTATTGCAAATGAAGTGACGCAATCTCATTCATAAATCGAGAGCGCCACAACTGCGCCTCGCAATCGCTATACCATAATTTTATTTTATCACAGTGGGGTGACAGCAGTATGTCATGGATGAAAAAAGTTTTGACTTTTGAACGAAAAACTTACTTTTTAGAAATTCAAGTGCTCCTGGGGATTTTCTTTCTCAACCAGTCTTATTATTAAATCGACAAATGTTTCTGCTGAACGGAGGGCATTTTCTGCCTCGGTATAAGAAACGGTTATGTCAATTTCATAGGTAAATAGATTGCGTTTTCTGCGCATTCTGTCAAAGTGTTTAATAAGAGCGCTATATTCATCGCCGAGCAGCTGACGCACAAATTCAACTGCCGTCTTATGCTGATAACCATCAGATGGCCTGAAACCTTTTAAAAGCATAAATGCTCTTCCTGCCCTCAACATAGCAAGATAAGCAACCGAGTATGCAATTCCTTCATCGATCTCCAAGTTAGCTTTAGCCGTTTTCAGGTCTTTTGTACTGCGAATAAGCAGTCTTTCAACATCCGTTATAGATGTTTTCTGTTTTTGTATTAATCCCTTGGAAAGATGCTCATTTACAAATTCATCGTATGTCATCTTCTTTCCCTTTCAACATGATTTTTTTGTTATCAATTAGGTCAGATATGAACGCATCTTTATCCTTCTTTTTCATATTAAATTCCTCTGGTGTATAGAGGGTGTAGTTGATTTCTCTTTTAATAGATTCTTCTATAGCATTTATTTTAGCAATAAGCTGATCTTCATCAATGCGCCCAATGATACACAGGTCAATATCGCTGACTGCTTTTTCTTTCCCCCTGGCAAAAGAACCATATATAAAAGCTGACTCAATGCCCATAATGTCACAAATAGCATCCTTTAGGAGCCCTTCTATGCCTATTGTCTTGCGTACAATGTTTTTTAATTCTTCAAAAAGCGGATAATTTTTATTTAATTGGTAATAAAGGAGATTGCCCTTCTTTTCTGAAATAAAGATCCCCTCTTCGGAGAGCCGCATGAGCTCCTTCCTGAGAATGCTTACCGGCATATCAAACATCCGTTCGAGCTCCCTCAAATAATAGGTGCTTTCCGGATTGGTAAAGTAAAGCTGAAAGAGTGCGGTGCGTGCCTTTGATTTAAATAATCTTGCAATATCCATTTTGTAACCAATTTAGATTACAATTGTAACCAATTTAGATTACGACATCAATGTATTTTGCAGTCAATTTCGATTTTTTACGAGATCATCAAGCTCGGGAATTACAATTTCTTCAGGGGGGAATGGTACTGCCTTGTTATTTCGCCATACAGCTATTGGCTGTCCTCTTCTTTTGTGTTCTGCTAACGCCTCGGCAACAGCCTCTTTTAAAGCCATTTCAGCCTTGACTTCAAGGGGAAGGTCTCTAATTTCTTTTTTCAGTCTTCTAATTTTTTTCATAACTTCTCTGATAACTTTAGCATCTTTTCAAATAATTTGTCATCAACAACGGTCAGAATTCCATCTTTTTCCCAAGCTAGAAACTATTTTCCGACGTGAAACTTTTCATCCCAACCCTGGTCGTATACCGTGCTGCCTTGCACCCAGCCCCTGACGACGCCATCCGCATCAAGAATAGCGCCGCCCTCGGCAACACGGTATACTTCGTATCCAAACATGTCCCGCTCTGTTATCTCAGGCGCATGAAGATCTGGAATAAACAACAACAGGTACATGGCGATTACCAAAAAGAATGCAGTTATGATACGTTGTTTCATCTTGTCCTGTAGCTTCTTCTCTGCCTGAATCCGGACATTTTGCCTATCTTTTCGCTTTCAGCAAGGGTGAAAAAGGCCATGTGGATTACGCTATCTTCGTGCACAAGGGCGGAGCCAACCTTTTCCTTACCTTCGAATCTGTAGTCAAAACCCAGTCCCACTGATTTATGCATGGTGTATTCGCAGGAAGCAATATTCTCAAGAAACCCTTTTGCGATTGCGGCAAGGGGCACTATGGCCTTTTTCTTTCTGTCGAGCAATGCCTCTATTGCAACACTCTTTAAGAGCTTCGGGTGGAGGACTTTATAGGCGGATTCGGAGGATAGTATGTCAAACCCCAGTAATGCACCATTGATCATCACCATCATGCCTTTCTGGTTCGGTATGATGTTTATTGATTTCAGATAATCATCAAGTTCCTGCTCCTTTGACTCAAACACATCCTTCATTGCGCCTGTGCTCGAATAAACCTTTGCATTGCCGGACATGGCCTGGATGTCATCCCACACCTCACCCTGGTCTGATGCAAATCTTCCTGATTCCCTGACGTTTCTCATGACAGACCTCGCCTTTTTCCTCTTTATGTTGTAAGCCATTATTATATCTGAATCACTGAATTCGGATGAGGTATATGACCATCTGCCATGCTCAGTGCAACTCACCGGAATGTTAATCTCGCTATTAGCTGCCACAAGGACGGTTGTGTTCAGCACCCTGTTCTGCTTGGCACCCGCAAGCTCTTCTCCATCAAGCAAGAGTACCAAAACATCCCCTTTGTTTATTACCTTGAGTTCAGGCACCGTGCCTCCTTCTGATACCTCTTTTACTGTCAATACGCCTTTTTCAAGGGCTTCTTTCAAAGTAATGTATGACGGGCCTCCATTACCATCCAGAAAAAGCGGTATAACTGCCAGGTTGTCGTGTACCTGCATATCGCCGGATTGAATTCTACCGATAAAGTTTTTGATGTTTTGATCCATGTCTGTTACCCCCTTATGTTCTATATAACGTGGTAATTATATCAGAGGGCGATGACAGCAGTATGTCACCTAAAAAATTAAAAATATTTTTTTGTAACGGACATATTTTAGTGTGTCAGAACATATATCGAAGCATGCTTGTATCTAAAAGCAGCCCGGTTGATACGAGAATAGAAACAAGCGAAGAACTTCCGTAACTTATGAAAAAAGGGTATGGCGACAACATAGGTAGTGATCATTTTGGGGAAAGCGACGGGAAGCCTTGGCAGGGCTCACGCTATGGGTGTGTCTATTTCAAATGCAGTTTTCGGAACAACTGGTCTATTGATTTATCTAAACAAAAAGGTGATTGATCAAGCGCCTTAGCATGTCAGCGCCCTTTATCTCTGTTTCAAATAAAGGTATCATTGCCCTTACCTTGTCACCGAATATCTCCCAGATCTCTTGCATATGGTCTTCCTGCATAGTTACCCGGTTGCGGACAAATTCTGCGGCATTTTCACCTACCTGCTCTCTCTGGATGATGCCGTTGACTATCACACCGCCCACTGGAATGCCGAATTCATAAAACCAATTTATAAATCTCGTGATAACCGCAATAGGAAGACTCTCCGGGAGCGTTGCAAAGAAAAAGGCGGTTAATTTATCGTCCGTCAAAAGACTTTGAGCCTTTGCCATTCTTTCTTTAAAACCCAGCAGGTAGTTCAACAGCGGGTCTTCCTCGTTTTTCTTGGAAAAAGAAAGGAGCTCTCTTAAGGATTTTGCCTCTTCTCTGCTCTTTAGCATCTTTTCTACCCAGAGCGAATATACCTTAGACATGCCGAGAAGGCGTCTTGCATTTGCAGTAGGTGCTGTATCGAACACATAGAAATCGTATTCGTCCTTGAACATAATGTCCGTCATGTTTTCGAACATGGCTGATTCCTCAAAGGCCGGATTCATAGTGGCAGATTCAATAAAATCATCGGCTTTGGTAGATAGATCGGCAAACTTAAGAAACCAGTTGATCTTTTCGCGTATCTCCTGTTTTGAACGTTCTATCGTGTCCTTTGTATCTATCTCAAAAGCATAACATAGAGATTCATCGCACACCGTTACGGCCTTGCCGAATACGTCTTGTCCGAAAAGGTTCGAGAGGCTATGGACGGGGTTGGTCGAGGCGAGCAGCGTCTTTTTTCCCTGTTTTGCAGACCATAACGCAGCTGCACCTGCAAGTACGGTCTTACCTACCCCTCCTTTTCCGCCAAAAAAGATATATTTAAGGTTGGGGTGGTCTTCCATATATTTAGTCATGCTTACAGTAATCTGGTTCATCAGAGACTCCTTAACTCACAGTAGTATTTATATGTCTCCAAACATTTTGTTAGCGAGCTTTTCGATCATCTCAAGTCCTGTTACATCCCTATCCATCTCAGGCACATAGGCCAGTATCTGGTCTTTGAAGGTCTCGTCAATAACCTTCATATATTTTTCCTGCATAACAAGACGGTTTCTCAGATATTCAGGGATATCCTGCTGGTTCAATGACTCCGGCAAAACCCTGTTTACCACATAACCGCTTAAGGGGACATCGAATTTTGCAAATAATTCTGCTGCCTTCAATGTATCTGTAATAATCATTTGTTCTGCCGTAATTACAAAGAAAAATGCGGTCTTCTTCTTGTCTGTCAAGATGCTGGAAGACTTATTTATTCTTTCCTTAATGTAGAGGAGTTCATTTAGGATGGCATCTTCGTCAAGCTCTTTATCTCTTCGTATCACAGCGGCAACCTGGTCATATTCCCGCATCTGTTGACGTAGGTTCGTTATTTTATCGATCCATTCGTCATACACAGAGGCCATGCTCAGATAATAAAGTGCATGGCCTAAGGGGACAAGGTCATAAATATAATAGTCATAACCGCCCTTAACAACGATATCTACTACTTCGTCAAAGATTGCACTTTCTTCCATAGCCGGTTCGGCAGCTGCAGCCTGGATATAACTCTCGATCTCCTCTGGTATTGCATCCATTCCATACATATCGAGTATCTTTTGTCTAATCTCTTGCTGGTATTCTTTAATACGACGATCTGCATCTATTTCCTGGGCATAAAGATTCGGCATGATCTCTGTTGGTCCTTTACCGAATATGTCCTTTTTGAATATGTCACTTAGAGATGCCTGAGGGTCAACGGAAAATACAAGGACGCGTTTACCCTTTTTTGCAAGATAATAAGCCGTTGCAGCGGAGAAGGTCGTTTTTCCCAGACCTCCCTTACCGCCAAACATGATGTAACGTCTGTCAGGATACTTTTCGAAAATAGTTGTAAGTGAAATAAGAATCACCCCCTTTTTCTATGCTAATGCATCTGTTAAATCTTTTTCCCTCAGCATTCTCCTTTTCCATGTCGAAATCTGGGGAACAACATAAGGTAGCAACCTCAAAGAATAGTAAGGTGGCAGTATTGGAACACCCAGCATATCACCCATTGTAATGAGGATAAAAAGATGCTCCATATTTGCCCTTGATTTTAGTGCAAATCGTGCTGAATCATGGGCAGCAACTCCATATACAAATTCTTTAACTGCTCGAAAAAAACCACCCTTCTTCTTTTCTTCATCTCCCATAATGTTCACTCCCTTAATGTATTATTTCACTTTATGGTTAGCACGCATGTGCTTCGCATTTCTTTTATGCCTTTGCAGCTACCTCCGCCTGGTTTTTTATTGTTTTGTAACGGTTAAATGCCTTAAAACCTTCTAATCCCAATACGAGGGCAGCAACAACAAGAAAAATTCCAACGAGTCCCATCAGACTATTTCCAATCAGGTCTTGCCCTTTTGCTGCACCTGAGAGGACCTTCTGGAGTAGATTATAGGATGTAAATAAGAGTGCTGCTACTGTGGTTATAAACATAAATATCATCGGCCAGAATGTCCATGCAGCGTTTTTCCCTTCAGACATAAGCCAAGCGGTTATTAGCATTAGGGCAAGCGAAGCCATCAACTGGTTCGCACCTCCAAAAAGCACCCATAGATATTGCCACCATCCTGTAAGAACAAGCACCATACCAAGTATGCTGGCAATAAACGTACCCACGTGTGCATTTCTGAAAACCGGGCTTATATCGCTCAAAAGTTCTGATGTAGCGACCCTCATGAACCTTATAACAAGTTGCATAATCGTAACTGCAAGGACAACCATCATGACACTACCGTAAGAGCGCCCCAGATTGGCAGGAAGCCCCAGCGCACCGAGAAATTTTGCTACTCCTCCTGCAAAAATGCCGCCAGGACCTTTCGCGATAGCCGCCCCATATTCAGCAGACGAGGCATAGATTGTACCGGCAATAATTAATGCAAAAAGCGCAAGCATCATCTCGACGAACATCACACCTGCGCCAACAGGACGGGCATCCAATTCATTCTCAAGCTGTCTTGCCGTTCCGGAACTCGATACAATGCTGTGCCAACCTGAAATGGCGCCACAGGCTATAGTAACAAACATGATTGGCCATATGGGACCGATTTTTATGGAAAAACCCGAATAAGCAGGCAGCGTAAAATTGGGGTGTAGTATGAATACACCGATAATCCCAAAAAAGAGACCGAGAAAAACGATATAAGACGCAACATAGTTTATGGGAAGCGCAAAACGCCATATTGGTAAAACAGCAGCAAAATAACAGAATACAAACGCTGCAATTGTCCATAAAACCCTGCTGTTGGACAAATCCATACCAAGAATTTTATCCGAAGGCACAACAGTTCCCAACCATATACCTATCAAGGCAATGATAACGGTGATTGCAGTTGTAAGGACGATATCCTTTTTCCATCTGTAAATCATTTGACCGGCAAAGATGCCGCCAATCGTCAGAAAAAGCCATGCCATTGGTGCAGCCTTTAACGCTATGGCGGTACTTACGACAACATTGCCAAATGCCCCTGCAATGAGAAGCAGATAGAAATATATAAAAGAGAGGAGTATAACCCTTGCCTTCGGGGATATCAGCCTGTGGCTTAACCCACCAAAAGAAGCCCCATCGTTGCGCATTGAAATCATCGCGCTGGAATAGTCTTGTACCCAACCTATGAATAATGTGCCCCCAAGTATCCATATCAGTGCTGGAAGCCATCCCCACTGTATTGCTATAATCGGTCCTATTATCGGGGCTGCACCGGCAATTGACTTAAATTGATAACCAAAAAGGATATTTTTGCTTGTAGGCATAAACTCAACCCCATCCATATACATCTTGGCAGGAGTCATCCTTTTCGGATCCGATTTCACAATCTTGGAATCAATATACTTTGCATAAAAACGATAACCGATAAATGCAACAACAAAACCTAAAATCAATACAACAATCGCATTCATGTTTTACTCCCTTCCCCTCAAGGATTTAAAACGTCTACAAAATCGACATGTTATATTTCTATAATTTAAAAAACATAATTGTCAAACAAAATTTTGTATGCAAAAAAAACAAATATTTTAGAAATTGACAACCTCATGCATTCCTGTTAAGGATTTTGTATGAATAAGCGTTTGAATTTCAATCCATGTCTGTGCACAACAGCCATGGGCATTATGCCACATGAGGATGTTGATGCTGCAATAAACCTTGCCCTTACTATGGATATCCCCTTCTGGCCACAGCTGCCAAGACTTTCTTTTTACGAGGATATGTATGTTCAAGCAATGGAGAATTTTCCAGGGGCTATAGTCGATGTAAAAAACACGAGGATTCATGTAGATTCAAACAAATTTATGGACGATATTCCCAAATATCTCGATAATGAGGACAATCCGGCGTTTTTCGGTTTGTCTGACAGGTATTCAGCTGTATACAGAAAATTTTTATCAAAGAAAATGATCCATTTTAATGCGATCAGGGGGCAGGTGATAAGCCCGGTTAGCCTTACATTAAAAATTGTTGACGAGAACGATAAACCTATAGTTTATAATGATGAGATACGTTCACTTGCATTCTCTTTCATACAGAAAAAGGTCAACACGCAGTTTAGGGAGTTGAAAGAGAAGAACGAGAGGACTTTTGTCTGGGTCGACGACCCCGGTTTAGAGTTTATTTTCAATGCAATGTGCGGATATGATAGCACTAAGGCGAAGAAAGAATTAACGGTTTTTTTTGACGGCATCGAAGGCCCCAGGGGTTTACATCTATGCGGACGACCCGACTGGGATTTTCTGCTATCCTTAAACATAGAGATACTGTCGTTCAACGCATATGCCTATGGGGATATATTTGTTACATACCCAGGCGTAAAAGATTTTCTTGAAAAGGGCAACGTCATAGGCTGGGGGATCGTGCCCACATATTTTGACGAATTTTATCATGAGAACATTGAAACCATTACGAAAAGGCTTGAGACAATGTGGAAAACGCTGGAGCAAAAGGGGCTCGATATAGACTTGATCGTAAAAAATAGCATGCTTGCACCGGCTACGTGCAACCTGCTTAATCCTGACAAGACGGCTACAGTCGAAAATGCATTCGGATTACTTAATGAACTCTCCAAACGCCTAAAAGATAAATATCTATGAAACCGATATATGATATATGCAACATCTAAATCTCCAAAATACTTCTAATTTTGTTATATTTGTGCTTGCTTTGAGGTTGGAATTTTGGTTAATACATCGCAAATCACATATCACGGGATTTAAAGGATGATAAAATGAAAAAAATCCACATCGTATGCAAAAAGAGAAAAAATGATGCGTTAAGCCTTGCACGAAAACTTATAGATGAATTTGGAAGTGACAATGAAATTTACCTCGATGAAGAATCTGCCCGTTCCATTGGGTATGAGAAGCAGATAGAGATAGAACATATAGGAAAAAACGCAAACTTTATCATAGTGCTTGGGGGGGATGGCACACTTTTGAGCGTTGCAAGACACGGACGGGAAAACGACGTGCCGATACTCGGAATAAATCTCGGCAGCCTTGGTTTTCTTACAGAGATTTCTGTTGAAGAATTATCTGCTATGATGAACAAAACAATTAGCGACAGATTCGATATCTCAAAAAGAATTATGATAGATGTCAGTGTAAACCGTGAAGGAGAAAATGTCTTTGAATTCAGTATCCTAAATGATGCAGTTATAACAAAAGATGCCCTCGCCCGTATCATAGACATCGAAACATATGTAAACGATGATTACCTTGCTACTTACAGGGGTGATGGTCTTATACTGTCGACACCAACAGGCTCCACAGGTTATTCTTTATCAGCAGGAGGGCCAATATTGTATCCGTCCCTAAAAAACCTCATAGTGACACCAATCTGTCCGCATATGCTCACAAATAGGCCTATAATCCTTCCAGAGAAATCAACTATAAGGGCTATACTTTTATCAAAAGATGAACGCGTTGTGCTCACTCTTGATGGTCAAATAGGATTTCCACTTGAATATGCAGATGAAGTTGTTGTGAAACAGTCAACTCACACTGTAAGTCTGATAAAGTCTTCTTCAAAGGGATATTTCGAAATTTTGAGAACGAAATTAAAATGGGGGGAAAGATAGCAATGCTCACCTTACTGAAGGTGAAAGATTTTGCCATTATTGATGAACTGAAGGTTGAATTTGAAAACGGTTTTAACGTGATAACCGGAGAGACAGGCGCAGGCAAGTCAATTATAATAAATGCATTATCTACATTGATGAGTGCAAAGTCATCATCAGAAATAATCAGAAGCAATTCACAGCAGGCAGAGGTGATTGGTCACTTTTTAAACGACAGCGAAGAGCTCATTCTGAAAAGGGTCATTAGTGTGTCCGGAAGGTCAAGAGGCTTTTTGAATGACGATCCCGTCACTCTCGCAAGACTGGAAGAACTGGGAGAAGGCTTGATAAATATATACGGACAGAATGAATTTCAGGACCTTCTTGACAAGGGGAGTTATATACGTGTTATAGACAATCTTCTTTCCCTAAATGGAGAAAGGGCAATTCTTACGACGAAGGTAAAAGCGTTAAAAGAGGTTGGCGCAGAACTCGAGAAAAAGAAAAAAGAGGCAATGGGCAGGGACAAGGAAAGTGCCTTGCTTGCTTTTCAGATAGAAGAGATAGAAAGAGAGAATATAAAACAAGGCGAGGATGAGCAAATCCGAGAGAGGCTTAAAATCTTGAAGGATGCAGAAAAGATTAAAAACTGCCTAAATGGGGTTTTAGAGGGTCTTTACGAGGGCGATGGTTCTGTACATACGATTTTCAAAACATGTTTGACACAACTAAAACCACTCAGCCACATCGAGACAATGGCAGGACTGCAAAAAAGGATTGAATCTGTTTCTTTCGATGTGGAGGACATCGTTTCAGATTTAAGCAAGTTGGAAAAAACGCTTTCTATCGACACCGATGAAATACAGATGCTTGAAGACAGATTATCGCGGATATATACAATAAAGGAAAAATATGGAAAGACATACGAAGATATTCAGACTTACAAAGATGGTGCCCAAAAAAGACTCTTATATCTGACATCGCTATCGGAGGACATATCAGGGCTCGAACAAAGAAAGGGAATGTTAAAAACAGAAACGGAAGAACTTGCAGAAAGACTTTCCAAAGCAAGAAGAGATGGTGCATTGAGGATCGAAAAGTCCATCATTAATGAATTGAGCTATCTCTCGATGGAAGGCATAAAATTTACTGTTTCGGTGAACGATAAAGGGACAATTGACGAAGAAGGAAGAGACGACATAGAATTTCTTATAAGCACTAACCCTGGTGAACAGTTAAAGCCACTAAGAAAGGTTGCATCCGGTGGAGAGTTATCGAGGATCATGCTTGCGATCAAAAGGGTGATAGGTGGCGAAAAACACAAAACCCTTATATTTGATGAGATTGACGCCGGCATAGGGGGCAAAGTGGCAGACCTCGTCGGCAGAAGGCTGAAGGAACTTGCAAAAACCCATCAAGTGATATGTATAACCCACCTTCCGCAAATAGCTGTGTACGGTGACCACCATTATCTTGTTGAAAAACAACAGGAAAAGGATACAACCAAAACAGCTATCCGAAAACTTGAAAAAGGTGAGAGAATCTCTGAGGTGGCAAGGATGATGGGCGGGATTACCATAACAGATTTAACAATTCAAAAGGCAGAGGAGATGTTGTGCAATGCTGAGAAAGGCAACGATTAAAGATATAAAAAGGATACACAGTATAATAAACGCGGCTGCATCGAACGGCGAGATGTTGCCGAGGTCATTGGGCGAATTGTATGACAACATGAGGGATTATTTTGTTTATGTCGATAATGGCAAAGTCGTAGGCACCGGTGCGCTTCACATTTGCTGGGAAGACCTTGCCGAGATACGTTCGGTGTGTGTTGTCGAATCATCGAGAAAGAGAGGGGTGGGACGAAAAATAGTAAATGCCTGCATTGAAGAGGCAAAGGCGTTCCAGTTGAAAAAGGTATTTCTGCTTACATACCAGGAAGGTTTCTTTAAAAAATGCGGCTTCAGTGTTGTTGATAAAAAAGACCTTCCGCAGAAGATATGGTCGGACTGTATTAAATGCCCCAAATTCCCCGAGTGCGATGAAATCGCAATGGCTATGAAAATAAGCGTTTAGCGCGAAATGCTCATCGTTTATTGTTTGAGTCAACGAAGATGGGAGGCTTTGGCCTCATGATTTGAAAAGAGGTTTGATAATGGATTACAGAAAAATAGCCGAAAAGATTGACAGTGTGTTTGACAGCTGGGAGTTGTTTTTCTTGAACGAAAAGATAAAGACATTCGCATGCAGAGAAAAAGAGCTTTTTGGATTTGAGATAAAACAAGAGGAAGGTATAGCGTTAAGGGCGATTAAGGATAACAGACTCGTTTTCACATATACTTATGAAAATGAATACAATGCTGCCGACACCTTGCTCAAAAGCAGCGTAACACTTCTGCCTTTTATGGAAGAGGATGTTGATGCTGTTTTACCTGAAAAAGGCTCATTTTATCCTCAGATCGACATTTGCGACAGTAAAGGCCTTGAAATAAAAGATGAATATAAGATTGAACTGCTCATGCAAATGGAAAAGACTATACTCGATTACGACAAAAGGATCGTTGTTACGAGAAACTGCGAACTCCAGCAAAACGAAATCCATGCAACGATAATAAACTCGAACGGTCTTTCGGCAGAATCAAAAAAGACCATTTTTACCATATCCGCTATGGCAGTTGCAAAAGAGTATAACGAAGTTTCATGGTATGACTGGTTGTGGAATTATACCTTAAGCGGAATCAATCCAGAAAAGTTCGGGTCTGGCATAGCCCAGAAGGCAATCTCATTTCTTTCAAACAGACAGATCGATACAGGCGTTTATGAAGGGATACTATCACCACAGGCATCAAGTGATATACTTGAGATATTATCTCACTCTTTTTTGGGGGAAAATCTCTATAAGGATAAGACAAACTTAAAAGGAAAAGAAAATAGGAAATGCTTTTCCGATACGTTGAATATTATGGATTCTGGCCTGAAAGGCATGGACGGTTTTCCATTCGATGGAGAGGGTACACCTTCAGGGGAAAGGCAAGTTGTGAAGGGTGGTCATTTTTTGTCTTTTCTTTACGACAGCTATTATGGACGAAAATTCGGTTTACCATCTACAGGCAACAGCATAAGACACGGTATAAAGGAGCCACCGAAATGTTCACCAAGGTGTTTGTTTATCGAAAACGGGCATAGAGACATAGGAAAGCTCATAACAAACGGGGTTATTATCGAGGAGTTGATGGGTACCCATACAGCAAACCCTATAACAGGGGATTTTTCTCTGGGCGCAACAGGATACCTCTGCAAAAACGGTGAAAGATATCCATTCAATGGTGTTATATTTTCGGGTAATGTTTTTGAATTATTAAACAATGTGAAAGAGGTCGGCAACGATATCCGGTTTTATGGCATCTGTGGTTCGCCTTCTCTGTTCGTTGAAGGGATAAAGATAAGCGGGACATAACATGAAAAAGATACTTCTTGTCTTCGGCACGCGCCCAGAGGCAATCAAATTAGCGCCTGTCATTAACACATTAAAAAAAGACAAACATTTTCAAGTAATCGTTTGTGTAACTGCACAGCATAGAGAGATGCTCGACCAGGTGCTTTCCATCTTTAACATACAGCCTGATTATGACCTTGATATCATGAAGAACAATCAAGACCTATTCGATATTACCACAAACGTTTTAAACGGTCTTAAATCCGTGCTCGATAAGACAGCGCCAGACCTCGTCATGGTGCAAGGCGATACAACCACAGCATTTATTGCCGGTCTTGGGGCATTCTATTTAAAGATTCCGGTTGCGCATGTTGAGGCAGGACTCAGAACGTATAACAAGTATAATCCGTTTCCAGAGGATATAAACAGACGTCTTTTGAGCGCCATAGTTGACTTTCATTTTGCACCTACCGAATGGAGCAGATCAAACCTTATAAAGGAGAATGTGCCGTCCGAGAGGGTTTGGGTCACGGGAAACACTGTGATAGACGCGTTGATGCATGTGGTCAAAAGTCAGGTGAATCAGAAAGACAGGGTTCGAGGGTTCGAGGGTTCGAGGGCTCGAGGGCTTTTCAACTCAAAACTCAACAAAACTAATAATTCAAGACTGATTTTAGTTACCGGCCATAGGAGAGAGAGTTTTGGCGAAGGATTTGAAAATATCTGTCAAGCACTTAAAACCATTGCACAAAAAAGAAATGATGTAATAATTGTGTATCCTGTTCATCTAAATCCAAATGTACGCCAGCCCGTAAATGCAATACTCAAGGATATCGACAATGTAGTGCTTATTGAACCTATCGATTACGCACCTTTCGTTTCTCTTATGAACAAATCCTATCTTATCCTGACCGACTCCGGAGGTATTCAGGAAGAGGCGCCATCGCTTGGAAAACCTGTACTGGTTATGAGAAATACCACTGAGAGACCCGAAGGTGTTGAGGCGGGTGTTGTCAGGCTTGTAGGCACAAACAGGGACTCTATTGTTGAAAATGTATTCGAGTTGCTCGACAAAAAAGATGTCTATGAAGGCATGTCAAAGAAGGCGAACCCTTACGGAGATGGAAAGGCGGCAGAGAGAATAGTGGACATTCTATCGTCGATGCTTTTATAGTTTCACTGCTCAGTGTTTTAGTAATACAAAGGGGTATATCGGATGAGAATAGTTTACGCCATTCGCCATGTCGGTATGACAGGCGGGGTAAAGGTGTTTTTTCAGCATGTTGAATTATTGAGAAAACGCGGGCATGAGGTTCATCTCGTTGCAAGATTCATTGACGAGGAATGGGGTTTTAAGGTGATACCTGAGATTGTGCCCTCGTTTGATGATGCACATATCCCGAAGGCCGATGCCATAGTCGTTACAACGCCCAAAGACGTGGAGGTCCTATGGAAGATCGCCCGGAAAAGAAGGATTCCGCTTTTTCATTTTATGCAGGGTTTTGAACCGGATTATGTGCTTGAGAGGATAAACGGGAAGGTTATACCGGACAGATTCCGCAAAAAAGGTATTGGCACAAAAATAAGATATCTCAAGAAGATATTGGGATGGAAGAGAAAATTAAATAGGTTTGATGCACTTTACAAGATCCCTTCTATAAAAATGGCCATATCGCCTCACCTTGTGAGGGCTGTAGCTAACAGATACGGTACAGAATGCTATCTGCTTCCCAACGGCATTGACCTGGGCATCTTTTATCCAAAAGAACAGGGGCTTGATTATTCGGGCGTATTGAAAATACTATCTGTGGGAAATGCAACGTTAGAATATAAGGCGATACCGGACATATGGAAGGCTATAGAGATTCTGAAAAGGCGCGGCGAAAATGTTTTTCTCACAAGGGTCTCTCCTGCTGATATACCTGAGTTCGAAAAAACAACTGGAGTAGTCGACAGATTTTTCGTTAGGATATCAGAACAGGAAATGGCAAACCTATATAGGGAAAGTCACATACTCATAGCTGCATCGACAGAGATAGAAGGATTCGGTTTGCCGCCTGTCGAGGCTATGAGCACAGGAACCCCAGTCATACTTACAAAGGTTTCTCCTTTTCTCGCATTCGATGAGACCCACGATTATGCATATTTTGTTGATGTCCATAAACCTGAAGAGATTGCAGAAGGGGTTATTGCAATATCCAAAGATAAGACACTACGTGACCGGCTTATCAAAAGAGGCTATGATATTGCAAGGAAATATGCACTCGAAGCGGTTGGCGAGCGATTGGAAAAAATTCTGCAGAATCACGTTACCAAAATGTGCTAAACGGTTCACGACATCTTTCTGCATTTTTTCAGACAGTTTTTGCACATTAGGTTTGCATTGTATAGTTCATAAAACCTTTCAGGATGTTTATAGAGAAGATATTCCCACTGAATGATAATGACTATTGACATGCCGATAATAGAATACGTCCAGAATGAAGGGGCATAAATTAAAGGTGAAAAGGCCATGAGATATCCCCAGTTGTTGATCCTGCAGGTATTACAGCATTTATTCTGGATAATAGCCTTAAACGGACACCATACCGTAGCACAGAACTCGTCCATAAAAATATAAAAAATTACAATAATGCACAACCACATAGTGTTTAGAAGTCCGACCATATGCCAGAAACCCATCATCAAGACAAGCACAATCCAGTATATAGCAGTTCTAATTGCACCAAAATTCATTTTTTTTGTATAGTCCCTCAGTTTCTTTTGTTTTTTGGGATTGTCTTCCCCTGCCGGTAAATAATTTTTTTCGTATATCTTTCCAAGGTTGATCCTTTTATTGAAGCGGGGTATAAGCCTCTTGATCAAAATGAGCATGGTAAGTAGCCAAAACACATGATACACCCTGAAAAAGATAATCTTGTAGGTAAATATAGAGGTAAGGGTGTTAGGATAAAATATCGCAAAAAACATAGCAAACACCAGAATCGAACCCTTGATGAAGAGCTTTTTATATCCATCGTTTGATTTCACGGTTGCAGAGTTTACCATAATTATCGGGAAGTTTCTCACTAAAAACAGTAAGGTATGGCCTTTATTGACTTTTAATGTTTCGTATGATAAATAACGGGTGTACGGTGGGTGTAGCTCAAAGGTTAGAGCATCAGGCTGTGGACCTGGGGGTTGAGGGTTCGAAACCCTTCACCCACCCCAT
>ENA-UOYA01002578-UOYA01002578.1-activated-sludge-metagenome-genome-assembly--contig:-NODE-2578-length-17395-cov-60.522780_pt1 | contig 17395 bp, 9 predicted proteins | sample MGYA00238163_ERZ764804 | MGnify/ENA primary metagenome ERZ764804 (study PRJEB28919, sample SAMN05720223) | activated sludge metagenome | isolation source: Anaerobic digester | place: Hong Kong... | reverse complement strand
ATTATTAAATCTATATAACTCCTGCAAATATATACATTTTAAAGACTTTTTACTAAGTCTTTTTGTTTTAACTTAATCTTTAAAACATAATATTGTATACTTTTAAGATAATATTCTTACATTTTTAAAATGGAGTACAATTTAGATGATATTAAAAAATCTTTACTTGAAGACATTTCCTCACTTACGGCAGAGCAGCTAAAACAAAAGTATCTCTCTCCCAATGGAATAATTACTTTAATGTTTAAGGATATTAAGAATGTAGAAGTTCAGAAAAGAAAAGAGTATGGGATTGAACTTAATAGAATGAAACAAGAAATTGAGGAGAGAATAACAAACAAATCTACAGAAATTCACAATGAAGAATTTAAGAGAACGATAGATCCAACTGCACCATTTGATATTAATACTGATAGTCAAAAAAGACCAAGGATATTAGATTTAAAAGGTTCTTCTCATCCAATTGCACAAGAACTTAAAAAAATGCTTGATATATTTACAAGTATGGGATTTGATGTTCTTGAAAGCAGACAAATAGATGATGACTTTCATATGTTTGAAAGTTTAAACTTTCCAAAAGGACACCCTGCCAGAGATATGTATGATACATTTTGGACAGATGAAAATTTTGTACTTCCTGCACATACCTCTACAATGCAAAATAGAGCATTAAGAAGATTTGCTCCTCCCCCTATTAGAGTAGTGCTCCCAGGAAGATGTTTTAGAAATGAAGCAACTGATGCAAGTCATGAACACACCTTCTATCAAATAGAGGGAATATATGTAGATGAAAATATATCAATGAGTAATATGCAGGCAACAATAAAAGAGTATTTAGAAAAATATCTTGAAACAAAACTTGAGATTAAAATGCAACCTGCATATTTCCCATTTACAGAGCCTGATACCGAATTTGTAATAAGCTGTCCATTTTGTAAAAAGAAAGGATGTAGTACATGCGGATATAGCGGATGGATAGAATTAATGGGATGTGGAATGATTCACCCTAATGTTTTAACTGCAGGAGGAATAGATCCAGAAAAGTATACTGGTTTTGCATGGGGAGTAGGGGTAGATAGACTTGTTGCGATTAAAAGAAAAATAACTGATATTCGTAAACTAAGAGATGGAGATATTAATTTCTTAAGACAGTTTTAATATATGAAATTACCTATTAAGAGTATAAAAGAATTTAGTAAATGTACACTAAGTACAGAAGAGATAGTAAATGTAATTTCAACAAAGATAGGAGAGGTTGAAGAGGTTACAGATTTTTCAAAGATGTATGAAGGTATTATTATTGCTCAAATTACAAAAAAAGAAGATCATCCTAATGCAGACAAATTAGGAGTGTATATGATAAATATAGGGGAAGAAAAAGAAATTCAAGTAGTAGCGGGAGACAAAAGCTTAAAGGTAGGTGATAAGGTAGCATATATAACTGTGGGACACATTGTTCCATACAGCTATGCAACATCACAGCCTGTTAAAATTAAGGCTGTAAATATGAGAGGCATAACATCAAATGGAATGTTATGTTCTCAAAAAGAGCTAAATATTGGCCCAGATGATACACATGTACTGGTACTAGAAGAAGATGCTCCTGTTGGAGTTCCCTTTGCTCAGTATTATCAATTTGATGATGTAGTAGTAGATATAGAGAATAAAGCACTTACAAACAGAGGAGATCTATTTGGAATTCTTGGCCTTGCAAGAGAGATATCTGCAGCTCAAAATATCCCATTCAAAAGTCCAGAGTGGTATCTGAAAACAACATCAGATATAGATGTAAAAGAAACTCTCCCAATTAAAGTTGATAATCAAATGCAAAACCTATGTCCTAGATATACATGTGTTGCAATCAAAAATATCCAAATTAAAGAGTCACCTGTATGGATGAAATCAGTACTTATTAAATCAGGAATAAAACCAATAAATAATATTGTAGATATTACAAATTATTTATCAGTTATCACAGCTCAGCCTCTTCATGCTTTTGATTATGACAAACTAGTAGAGAATGATTTAACAAAAGATGATACTGCTCATATTACAATTAGAGTTGCAAAAAATGGTGAGAGAATTCACACACTAGAAGGAAATATTGTAGAGCTTAGTGAAGATAATCTAGTTATAGCAGACTCAACTAATCCTATTGCCATTGCAGGAGTAATAGGGAGCATTGATACACAAGTAGATAACAATACAAAGAATATCATTATTGAGAGTGCCAATTTTAACAAGTACAGTATCAGAAAAACTTCAATGGAACTTGGTATATTTACTGAGGCTGTAACAAGATTTACAAGAGGACAAGCTCCACAGCTATGTCTTCCAATTTTGCTGAAAGCTGCAGAACTTGTACAAGAACTTGCCAATGGGGAAGTGGCATCTAATGTCATTGATATATATCCTGAACCTACAAAACCTAAAAAACTGTCTCTATCGATATCTAGATTAAATTCACACTTAGGAACTAATCTGTCAAAAGAGGAAATTAAGAATATACTTTTAAATATTGAGTATGAAATTACAAAAGAAGATGATGAATATATTACTATAATTCCACCAGTATTTAGAACTGATATCTCCATTCCTGAAGATATATATGAAGATGTAGGAAGAATATATGGATATGAAAACATTTTACCTAAACTCCCTACAAGAGAAATAAATGCAGTAGTATTAAATGAAAAGATTGCATTAAAAGAAAAGATAAGAAATATCTTAACATACAGTGGTTGCAATGAACTTGATACTTACAGCTTTACAAGCAAAGAAACATTGTTAGGTGCAAAACAAGATCCAAACTTTGCATACCATATTAAGAATGCCCTATCTCCAGAGCTTGAGTTTATGAGAATCTCAATACTTAGCTCACTTCTGCAAAAAGCTAAAGAAAATATTCAAAAGAACATATCTCCATTGTGTATATATGAGTTTAATATTCCTCATCAAAAAGGATATATGGATAACTTTCAGCTTCCAAAAGAGGATTGGCATTTATCAATGGTATTCTCATCAAAAGAAAATTTCATAGATGGGAGTCCATATTATCAAATAAAAAGATATGCAGAGAAAATATTTAATTCAATAGGAATAGAGAATATCTCATATGAACTTGTCTCATTATCCTCTCAAACGGATTTACCAATATGGATAAAGTGTATTATCCCTACTTTTAATCCTAATCAATCTGCATTAATAAAATATCATACAGATGGGACAGAAGGTATAATAGGGATAGTAGGAGACATAGATTATGAGGTGAAAAATAATTTTAAGCTTCCTGCTCTTACAGCTGCTGTTGAAATAAATCTTGAGGAGTTGCTCAAGATAATTAAGCCTAAAACAATAAGAGTTTTTGATTCTAAGTTTCCTTCCATATCACAGGATGTTTGCTTTACAGTTCCAAGTTCTATAAAGTACTCTGATATAGAAAATAGTGTACTGCAGATTATAAATACAAGAGATAGAGTAGCTACAATAGAGTGTATTGATATTTATCAAAAATCAGAACACTCTAAAAATGTTACTTTAAGAATTACTATTGAACATCAAAATAAAACATTAAGCGATAAAGAATTTGGAAAGATAAGAGAGAAGATAGAAGAAAGAATTAAAAATCTCTAATGAGTATTCGGTATTTGCACAGGAGGAACAACTGGTGTAATAACAGGAGCGACTTCTACTTTAAATGTTATTGATTTTGTCCCAATTTTACCATAGTTGTCTTTTGCACTAACAAGCAGTACATGACTCCCAACTGATACAGATGATAAAGCCTGAGTAACATTGAATTGCCCAGCATTAAGTGCAACTCCGGGTATCGGAACACCATCAATAGAAATAGTAAACTCAGTAATTGTTTCAAGCTGTCTAACACTACCTGATATTGTCATAGTATCACTTTGCTTAAATACACTGCCATCAGCAGGGCTAGTTAACTCAACTACTGGTGCATTATCCTGTCCCAATGGTAGTGGACACTCTCCGCTTTCAGGCATAGTAAATAAATAACCTGCATTCTCAGTCATATATTTCTCATATGTAGCTTGTTGTAATTTATTTTCTATCTTAAATGTAAGCAATACCTTCTGTTCTACAAGCCCATACTGCCTTGCAGCCTCTAGATTAGTAGGAATTAATCCATTTGATTTACACACTTCAACAACCTGCCTATTATCTGTTTGAGGAGCACGGCCTGCAATATATATACTGGCCTCTTTATCGCATGTAACACCCTCTGCTGGTATACCGCCTGTATCCTTACATACTGCTGTCGATACTATTCCTGCTGGCCTTGTAAATAGCTCTGGTTTATAAACATCAGCAAGTCTTTTTGTTATACCATATGCAATTGGAAGAGGTACCGCAGTGCTTGTTGCATTTCTTGCAATCGCATTATTATTATTTCCAGTCCATACACCGACAACAAGGTTTTTATGATACATCATAGTAGCTAAATCTCTTGGACCATCTGTTGTACCTGTCTTAAAGCATACATTCTTCCCATTAACCTTTGAGTAGCTTATACCTAATCTGTCACCAAATCCTCCTAAATCACATAATACATAATTAAGAAGATATATTTCTTTTTCATCAACTACTCGTGTACCCTCTTCAAATTTTGCCTCTTCCAGTACATTCCCCTTAGAATCTTCTACTTTAAGTATTGTTACTGTAGGATTTTTAATACCCTCATTAGCAAATACAGTAAATGCTGCAGTATGCTCAATCAATTTCATTTCACCTGATCCAAGTGCAAGAGATAATCCATAATTAGCTTTGTTTTTTAATGTTGTAATACCAAGCTTTTCTGTTAATTGAAGCAATGGCTCAACACCAATTGCTTGGAGGACATACACAGCAGAGACATTTCTGGATCTCCCAAAATTTCTTCTTAGTGTACCAACTCCCTCAAACTGTCCATCCCAATCTTTAGGAGCATATTTACCAAAACTCATTGGAATATCAGGTGCAAGTGTACCAGGACTAAACCCTTTTCCAAAAGAAGCAAGATATGTGTACGGTTTAGCAGAAGAACCATACTGCCTTTCACTTGTCGCAACATTTACATTCCCGTCTACTCTTGGGTCTGTTGTATTCCAAAAATCTACAGAGCCTACCATCGCCAGAACTTCACCCGTTTTCGGATTCATAACTACTGCAGCGCCATTATGCACTCCTCTTGGCACGCCATTCTTTGATATACCTTTTGTAACTTCATCTTCAGCTATCTGCTGAACAGAATAATCTAACGAAGTAGTAACTTTAAGTCCTCCTCTCTCAACCCTATCAATACCATATTTATCTTCCAGCAGCTGTTTAATGTAAAAGACAAAATGAGGAGCTTTAATATCTATCTTAGCAGTTCTATATACCAATTCCTCCTCCTTAGCTTTTTGAATCTCTTCTTCTGTTACACCAGTTAACTCTTTATGCTTAAGCATCTGGTCAAGTACATAGGTCTGTCTAACCTTCGCTAGCTCTGGCTTAGTACCAAAGAGAGGAGAATATATACCCGGACTTTGTATAAGGCCAGCAATTAATGCACTTTCAGCAAGAGTAAGATCTTTTACATCCTTTCCAAAATATGCTTTTGAAGCTGCCTGAAAACCATAATTAACACCCCCAAGAGGAATTTCATTCATATACATCTGCAAAATCTCATCCTTTGTAAAAGTCTGCTCAACCTGCATGGTAATTAATATCTCTTTAATCTTCCTTGAATATGTTTGTGCATATGCCTCTTCACCAAGAATATCATACAGAAGTGTTCCCTTTACTAATTGTTGAGTAATTGTACTTGCACCTCTTACAATTTCTCCTTTTGTAAGATTTTGGTACAAAGCTTTTGCTATCCCCGCATAATCCAAACCTTTGTGCTGATAAAATTCAATATCCTCAGCTGCTAGCACAGCCCACTTAGTATGCTCAGGAATATCCTCTATTGAGACAAATTCCCTATTTTGATCACCATACACTGTATACAGTAAAACATTATTTCTATCATATATCTTAGTACTCTCATCAGACCTTCTTGAGATAAGTTCATCAGGGGATGGAAGAGAGTTCTGAAGATTCTTTAGGTATATTCCTACTGTAATAAGACCTGCACAAAGTATAAAAAAACAAACACCAAGAAATATATATAAAAACTTTTTCCCCTTGTTAGATTTCGTTTTCTTTTTACTTAGCCCTGATACCTTTCCTTTTGATTTCTTTCCAGCATTCTTACTACTATACATCTTTATCCTGTTATAGTTACTTAAAGAAATAGGCTTGTTTGTATATGTAACCCTTCGCCCTTGTTTTTTAGCTTTTGATGCATTCATACTATATTTCATACTCTCTCCTAATATATATTATTTATCTCCAATATTCAATAAAGTAGCGAAGATGATATAATTGAAAAATGAAAAACAATATACTATCAAAACAACCATATAAAGGAACAACTGATTGGTATCCTAAAGACATGTTTTTAAGAAATTATCTCTTTGATATATGGACAAAAGTCGCAAAAAAATATGGCTATGAAGAGTATGATACTGCACAACTTGAAGATGCAAACCTTTATAGAGTTAAATCAGGTGAAGAGCTAGGTGGAAGCCAGCTTTACAACTTTACAGACAAGGGTGGTAGAGAAATCGCATTAAGACCTGAAATGACACCTTCTTTGGCTAGAATGGTTGCATTAAAAAAGAATGAATTACAATTTCCTCTTAGATGGTTTAATATTGGGAGATATTTTAGATATGAAAAGCCGCAAAAGGGAAGAAAAAGAGAGTTCTTTCAATTAAATATTGATATTTTAGGAGTACAAGATATTACTGCAGAGGTAGAAATAATACAGTTTGCTCTAGATGTAATGAAAGAGCTTAATGCTCCTAAAAACAGCTTTGAAATAAAGGTAAGTAATCGATATCTCTTAGATTATCTTTTTGATACACTTCAAATTTCAAAAGAATTAAGAGTTAAGGTAGCGAGGGCTTTGGATAACTATCTAAAGATGTCTGCTAATGATTTTAAAGAGTATCTTGCAGAAATTGGGCTTAATAATACACAAGTATCTCAAGTAATTGAGTATACAAAGTGGGATATACAAAAACTTGATAAAATAAAAGATGAGTCTATTGGTGCTCAACAACTTACTGAGCTTTTCTCAAAATTAAAAGCTCTTTCTATTTCAAATGTAGTATTTTGTCCATATATTGTAAGAGGTCTTGCATATTATACAGGTACTGTAATAGAGCTTTATGATATAGGACAAAAAGATACACCTAGGGCAATGTTTGGAGGAGGAAGATATGACAACTTACTTGAGATATTTAATGAAAACAAAATACCTGCATTCGGTTTAGGATGGGGAGATATTACTACTTTTGATTTTCTTAAGAGATATAATCTGTTGCCTGAGTATAAAAGTGATATAAAAGTGTTTGTATGCCTTATGGACAGCTCTTTGTATATCCCAACAGCTGAAGTTGCAACATACCTAAGAGATAACAACATAAATACAGTAATGCAAATTACACCTGTCAAACTCTCTAAACAACTTCAAGTAGCCAATAGCAAAAACATTCCATGGGTAGTAATACTTGGAGAAGATGAGTTAAAAAGGGGAGTTATCCAACTTAAAGATATGAATAGTGGAAAATCTTTCTTAATTAAGAAAGAAGATTCCATACAAAAGATAGTTTAATATTCCTACAATGTTACATTAAAATATTTCCTTAGAGAAATAGAACATATACTCTTAATCGAAAACAGGATTAAGATATCAAGAGTACTAGAGAAGTACCCAAATCAATTTTCTTTCATTAAAGTAACAGACTATAGCAATGCCAAGCTCATTATTAAACAAAAGAGCTTTGATCTTGTTTGCCTTAATATTTCTCCATTCTCAAGAGACACCCTTGGTGTAATATCTAAATGCAAAGATATAAACCAAAAGACATTTGCAGTACTTCCACAACAAAAAGAAATAGTTCAAGAGTGCATATCAAATGGATTGTGTGATTTTGTATTTCAAGATGACTCAGATAAAAGTATAGAGTGCAGAATAAATAAGGTACTTAATTGTAAACCCATAACTAATATAACTGCACTTACATTTCAATATATTACATATGTGCAAGAAAGTAGGGTAATGTACATTAAAAATACAAAAGTTTTACTTACACAATGTGAATCAATTTTTCTTAACTATTTATTTACTCACTCAGGAGCTTGTAATATTGATGATTTTACAAAATATTTTTCAACAATTTCTGGCAGGCTCATATCAAAGAAAAGTATTATTGTAGGTATAAACAGATTAAGAAGAAAAGTTGTTATACAAACAGGATATGATTTTCTTAAAACAAGATATGGTTATGGATATACTTTACGATATTAAATCTTTTTCTTCCATTCATTTATTTTATTTAATGCTTCAAGTGGAGTAAGGTCATCAACATTAAGAGATTGAATTTCTCTTTCTATTTCAGACTCTTTAGCAAGAAACAAGGGTAGCTGATATGTACTTTGTATTTTTTCCTTCTCTTTCATCTCAATGCTATGATTACCTACATTTCCTTCCTTTGAAAACATTTTCTCCTGCTCAAAACCTTCTAATATCTCATTTGCTCTTTTAATAACCTTCTCTGGAAGTCCAGCCATTTTAGCAACATATATTCCATAGCTTCTATCTGTTCCCCCTTCAACAATCTTTCTTAGAAATATTACCGTACCTTCATCTAAATCTTCTTCAACTAGTACATTGTAATTTTTAACTTTATCAGGAAACTTCTCAGCTAGTTTAAGAAGCTCGTGATAGTGTGTTGCAAAAAGAGTTCTTACTTTAAGGTCATCTGCCAAATACTCAGCTAATGCCCACGCAATACTTACACCATCATATGTGCTTGTACCTCTTCCTATCTCATCAAGAACAACAAGACTGTACTTTGTTGCACTATTTACAATGTTTGCAGCCTCATCCATTTCAACCATAAAAGTACTTCTTCCTCGTGCTAGGTCATCTGATGCACCAACCCTTGTAAATACTCTATCAACAATTGATAACTTCATACCCTTAGCAGGAACAAAACATCCTATCTGTGCAAGCAAAACTAAAGAAGCTACCTGCCTTATATATGTAGACTTCCCTGACATATTAGGACCTGTTAGTATAGATATAAGATGATTATCAAAATCAATATATGTATCATTGGAAATAAACTCACCCTCATTTAAGATTTCAACAATGGGATGTCTGCCTGATTTTATCTCAATTATTCCATTCTCTTCTCCCATATTATAAATAACAGGTTTACAGTAATCTCTTTCTATCGCAATTTTTGCAAATCCAGAGAGTATATCAATTTCGGAAATATATTCGGACAAACTTTGAAGCTCTGGTATATATTTCATTAAAGAGTCTCTAAACTCAGTAAACAGCTCATATTCTAACTCATTTAATCTCTCTTGGGCATTTAGTATAATATCCTCTTTTTGTTTAAGCTCTTCTGTTATATATCTTTCACTATTAACTAATGTCTGTTTCCTTATATATCTCTCAGGAACTTTCTCTTGATGAGCTTTAGTTACTTCAATATAATAGCCAAACACTTTATTAAACCCAATTTTAAGACTACTAATCCCTGTACTCTTTTTCTCTTTTTCTTCAAATTCTTTTATCCATCCTTTACTATCTCCACTTAGCTCTCTTAACTCTTTAATTTCAGAATTGTATGAAGATTTAATAATACCTCCTTCAAGAAGTGTAAGAGGAGGAGCATCTACAATACAATCATCTATTTTTTTAATAACTTCATTTAAGAGAGAATCATATTTATCAAGCTCTTTTAATATTTCAGGGATTTCTAACAGAATAGTTCTTAATTTTGATATATTCTCTAAAGATATCTGTAACCCTTTTAACTCTCTTCCATTCGCTCTTCTTAACCCTATCTTTCCAGCTATTCTACTAATATCATTTACATTTGAAAGCAGTTCTTTTGTTTTACTTAGTGCTTCTCTATTATTAAAAAATAACTCAACAATATCCAATCTTCCATCTATATCCTTTTTATCAATCAAAGGATTTAATACCCATGAATAAAGCATTCTCTTCCCCATTTGTGTTGAAGTACCATCTATTACAGAAAAAAGAGAACCAGATACTAAACCTGTATATGAGCTTGCTACTAACTCTAAATTCTTTATTGTTGCCCTATCCAGTACCATACTTGAATTAAGATTTCTCCTTTTTGGTTTTTTAATATGTGCAGGCTCCATCAACTGAGTATCTTGAATATAATAAAGAACCATTGCAACAGCACACATTGCTGCTACATTTTCTTCCAAACCAAGTGAGTGCATATCAGATACCTTAAAGAAATCTTTAATTAACTCCTCACAATATTTAATATTTTTAAGTCCTTTTGTTAAAAATTGAACAGGCAGAGAAGAAAACTCCAGCTCTTTTTCATCTTCTAAAAGTAATATCTCAACTGGATCAAAAGAAGAAAGAATACTCTCAATACTCTTTTCACTATATTTTGTATATATCCAAAACAAATCCCCAGTAGACATATCACAAACACAAGCAGCTAATTCATTTTTTAGCTTAACAAAGGAACACATATAGCTGCTTTTTATAGATTCAGAATCATCAATAGTAGCTGGAGTAACTATCCTTGTAACTCCTCTTTTTACAATACCTTTTGCTAACCTTGGATCTTCAAGCTGATCAACAATAACTACACAGTACCCAGCATGAACAAGTTTAGGAAGATACTGATCAATTGCCTTATGAGGAAATCCTGCAAGTGGAGTAGGGTTACTGTTCTTATCCCTTGAAGTAAGTGTAATGTTAAGTACCTTAGATGTTATTCTTGCATCTTGTCCAAATGTTTCAAAAAAATCCCCCATTCTAAAAAGCACTATCTTATCAGGATACTGCTTCTTAAATTTCAGGTACTGATCCATCATTGGGGTTTGTTTTATATCAAATTCCATATGTTATTATACAATAGAATTATCTCCTTATCAGTTTTTTTATCTCAGCAATATCACTCCATTCATACTCTTTCAAACCAAAACATAAACTTCTTTCGTGCCCCTTTCCAGTTATTAAAACAATATCTCCACTGCTAGCTAAGGATATGGCTTTCTTGATAGCATCTCTGCGTACCTTAATATTATGTGTATCATCATCAAATCTAATTAATTGTCTTTTTTCATTTGTTTGATACTCTTTCCATCCTTTCTCAATTTCATCATTTATCTTTTTTAAACTCTCCATTCTACAATCTTCAGCAGTCAAAATTGTAATATCTGCATATTTCTTTGCATATTCCCCCATAATTGGTCTTTTGTAATCATCTCTTTTGGATGCACAACCAAATACAAGTATAATTTTAGAGTTCTTTTTCTTAAGCTTACTTGCACTCTCTAAAGCACTCTTTAGTGCATTAGGAGTATGTGCGAAATCAACTATTATCATAAAGGGCTCTTTTTGTAAAACATTCATTCTCCCCTGCACAGAAGAAAAATCTTTTAAAAGTGTATTCATATTTTTATCATCTACTCCTAAAACTCTTAATGTTGAAATCGCTGCTAAGGCATTACTTACATTGTATTTTCCAATTACAGGAATTACATACTTTTTACCCTCTATCATAAATGAAATACCCTCTGGACTCTCCTTTATATTGTAAGCTTTAACAGCATTTGTATCTGTGTTATGTTTAGAGGTAGTATATGAAATATATTTTGATGTGAACTCAGTCAAGAAGTTAAAACTTTTTGCATCATCTTTATTTAAAACTACATATCCTCCTTTTTTAAGATTTTGTGTAATTAAAAGAGATTTTGCTAAGGCATAGTTATTCCATGTTTTATGATATTTCAGATGATCCCTTGTAATATTTGTATATACTGCTACATCAAATTTCAGCCCTGCGACTCTTCCCATATATAGCCCTTGAGAGGTACATTCAATAATGACATGTGTACATCTTCTTTTTTGCATTAACAATAAACTTTCATATATTTCATGAGATGATGGAGTAGTAACATGTAAACCAGTACTTGTATGCTTTCTAACAATTTTACTTCCTACTGTACTAATCATTGCAGGTCTAAACCCACTTTTAAGCAACATATGATGAAGCATTGAAACAACCGTTGTTTTACCATCAGTACCTGTAACACCAATCAGTTTCATACCTCTTGGTTTAAATGAGTACAAAGGAAATATATCTGCTTTTTTAATAGCTTGTAACTGTTTTTTTGTTAAAGTGTTACTTTCATATGCATCAGCCAAAAACCTCTTAATTCTACCAACTTCTATAAATCTCACACCTTCATTTTCTCTCTTAAGTTCCTGCAAAAGGTTATCTGGAAGTGCATCGGAATATATAACTAAATCGGTTTGAGGAAGTTTTCCTTCAGGATTCCTGTGATGTATATTTACTCCAAGTCTTTCTAACTCTTTTATCCTTTCATTAACAGCAATATCAAATCCTTCAACCTCTATATCTAAGTAGAAAAGAAATTTAGAAATGTAGGAAAGATCTCCACCGCCTATACCAAGGCAGACTACCTTATGGATGTTATCCAAATTCAGATTCATAATCCATGGATTATACCAAAAACAGCAGGAAAATATTAAAGACTCTTACTTTTTACTTAGTATTATCTTTGCCTCTTCTTCTGAAACAAGTTTCCTCATATCTTTAACAGAGTGGGGGAGGACAGATACCCCATATACACCTCTTTGTACACTATACCTAACAAGCTCTTTACTATCATCTGCTATTACAATCAACTCTTTAGAAGGTACTTTAGATATATCACATATTGCATCAACTACCTTTAGTGAACTATTGGCACCTAAGTCATATTTAGCCTCTATATCATAGATATCCGCACCCTGCATTATCTTAGCAATTCTAGGCATATCCACTATTAAACCATCAATTTTAGTTGCTAAAATATCATCAGCTAAAATTACATCACTAGGATTATCAAGTATTGCATAAACTCTGAAAGATACTCCTCTCCTTAAGCCACCAGAAAGAAGAAGTTTCTTAAACTCAGTCATTGATTTAACATCAGTTGGAGAGTAAACAGCAAAATCTACATTCCTGCATTTATACACATTTCTTACTCTTCTTACAATTCTAATAACTCTATTTAAAAGCTCCTTGTTAGAAAGATAATGAGGAAGACCATGTACCAAGTCTCCAACTTCACTATTCTCAAACTGTTTTCCTTTAACAAGCCCCCTAAACTCAGAAACAGCAGCAGCCCCTATAGCTAAGACAACTTGGTTGCCCTCTGCTAAATCAACATATTCACATATTTTCTCTGAAATTCTTTTTGCATACTCAACAAACTTTTTATCCTCTACATATGCAAGTAAATGCCTTCCATCTTCTATCATAATCCTATCCATATCAATGTAAACAATACCATGAGAATTCCCAACATAATCAACCAAGTTCTCAGGTGTATCAGTAGGCCTAATAAATACTTTTGTAGCACATGGAGCTAGGTTCATATCATGAGGAATTTTATACTCTTTTTTCTCTTCACTCTTCTCTTCTTGTATTGGCTGAACAATTTCTTCTTTCTTCTCTTCCTTCTCTAGTAGGTTAACACCTGAAAGTGCTTCCTGAACATATGCCTGCACAACAGGATGAGTAGGGGATACTACTTTTTCATCAGTTTTTTCTCTGTATATACTCCCTGTATATCCATCAAGTCTGATTAATTGACCATCTTTAAGCAATGAGCTCACCCCTGTTGCACCCACAACAGCTGGAATATCAAACTCACGGCACAGTATTGCTACATCACTTGTAATCCCACCAGTCTCTAGAATAACACCACCACTATTAATAATTAAAGGTTCCATATCAGAAGAATATTCCTTTGTTACAAGTATATCCTTCTTGTTAACCTCTACTTTTGAGTTCTTCTCAATTATCTTTACATTACCACTTACAATCCCAAAACTTGCACCGACTCCTTTAATTATTAAATCACCCACATCACTAGTCTGCCTTCCTTGTTCTTTCTCCTCTTTCCTAACTACACCCTTTGCAGCAGAAATTAACTTCTCTGTTAATGGATTATATTCATGTTTACTACTCTGAACCATCTTTTGAGCATTAGAAAGCGCCTTATCTTCTAACATTCCTATTCCTTGATATTTCTCAAATATCCATTTTAAGACCTCTCCTAATGTATCGAAACTCTTTGCGCTTTCAATTGCAACCTCTTGTGGAGAATATCTTTCATACAAATCTTTACTCTGCAAAACCCAAATCTTTCCTCCTGACATTACCCATTCTATACTCTGTGCCCTTCTTAATTTATTTTCAACTATTAATGCTATTTTAGCGATTTCCTTTAAATACCTATCGTCTACTTTCTGCCTATGACTCCATGCATTCGATATTGTAACCTTCTGTGTTCCCTCTGTTTTATTTGAACTTCTATTTACACTCCTTATCTTCATCCACTCTTGAGGAGATATTCTCTTTTCTAAAATGTTTAAATCCTTTTTATTGAGCAAATATATATCAGGAGTAAGCTCACCCAGCGCAATTGTATCACCTAAACCAAATACTGCTTCAATGCTTAACTTCGTTGGATCCTGTGTTATTGGATCTATTGTAAATGCAACACCACTCACCTCTGCCTGAACCATTTTTTGGACAACTACTGCAAGTTTAACATCAGCCAAATTAATACCTTTAGAGGCAGCATATGCTACAACATCATCAGTAAACAAAGATGCATATACTCTCTTTATGGAATCAATCAAATTCCTTGTACCTCTTACATTTAACTCTGTTGAAAATACCCCAGAAAAAGATACTTGAGGGTTAGCGGGATATACAACGGAAGACCTTACTGAAACCCATGCATCAGTAAATCCAGATATTCTTGCATATGCAGAAAGTATCTCCTCTATATATTCTTCATCAATCTCAGTTTTAAGAATAGAGTTAAGTACTTCTGACTCTTCAGGATTTTTTCCTTTCTCAAACAAGGTTTGTACATCTCTAACTATTGCTTGAGATACAACTTTATCAAATACAACGGGAGATACAACAAAAAAATCAGGTATTGGAATATCCATATCCTTAAGTTCAAAAAGTGATAATCCTTTTCTCCCTACAGATGATTCCTGCAATTTGGTAAATGCATAATCCTCCCAGAAATATACAGCTCTTTTAACTTTAATTGGTGTATCAGACATTCTTTAGGCAGTTAAATATTTATATTAATCAATGCTACCCTTAGCATCAATTTTTTGCAAGTCTATATAGAACTCATAGCACATCTTAAGTATAACCATGGCAGGAACAGAAAGAACTGCTCCCCATACTCCAAATAGTATTAAGAATGTAATTGCAGCTAAAAGTATAAGGGTAGGTTTTACCTCAACTGCATTTCCCATAACTTTAGGAATTATCAAATTATTTTCAACCTGCTGATATACTAAGAATATCAAAAGAATAATTAATGCAGTCATAGGCCCTTTTAAGATTAATGCTGTAAGAAGAGGCGGTATTGAAGCTATAGTTGCACCCAATGAAGGAATTGCAGAGAGTAGGGCAACTAAAACACCCATAGGGAGTGCAAAAGGTATACGGAACAGTGCAAGTACTAAACCTAATGTTGTCCCAGCAATTGCACTTACCGTTGCCTGACCAATTAACCATTTTCCCAATTTATACTCTAAATCCAAAACAAGTTTTTTAACTCTAGACCTCTTTTCATCTGAATGTATCCTAATTAATACAAAATCCAACACTTTATCATGATCTAGTATCAAATAAACAGAAAAAACAAAAGATGCTAGTACTATAGAGGCCCATTCAGCAGCACCACCAATAGCACTTGTAATATTTTTAAAACTATCAGCTGATGTAAATCTCTCAAACCATTGTGTAAGTGCTTCATTTATAGCCTCTTCATTTATTACAAAGCCACTAACATCTAACTCCTTTAAATTTTCAGTAATATTTTCAACCCAAACAGGAATATTTTTCCCCAATCCATTAATCTGATTAATTAGAGGTATAACTATTAAAGCAACAACTGCAAGAAGAAGTACAAAACCTAAGAAATATGTAACTGCTATTGCCCATCCTTTTGATATTCCCTCTTTTTTAAACCAGTTTATAATTGGAAGAGCAGCAGACATAATTACAAAGCTTAAGAAAAGAAATACTGCAATACCTAAAAGCTGTTCCCCCCATAATACTAATGCAATAACAAAAAATACTAATGCCAAAAACTTCCATGAAAATTCAATCGTAAAGACAGGCTGTTGTGTTTGTTTTTGACTTCTAGCTTTTTGAAGTTCACTTAACTCTTTAATGTAGTCTCTCTTTTCTTCTGGTTTATTTATATTTAATACTTTCATAATTTATTATTAACATATTACTCAGACTAATAACTAAAGTATACATTATTTCTCATTCAATATGCTAGGTATTACCTTCGCAGCAATTATAGAAGTAATTGGTACTATTAAAAGTATTCCCATACTTGACACTAAACTTCGGACAATTTCCTCTGCAATAAAATCCATCTGTAAAATATTCCCCATCTCTTTGCTATTGTAGATAAGAAGCATTACTGTCGCAAGACTAGAACCTGCATAAGCAATAAAAAGAGTGTTTACCATTGAAGATAAATGATCCTTACCAATATTCATTGCCTTTTTATACAACTCAAAGCCACTTAACCCTTTATCTGTTGTATACAACTCAGAGGCTGCCGATATTTGACTCATTACAACATCATCAAGAACTCCCATTGAACCAATTAGAATACTTATAAAAAAGACATCTGCCAGGCTTATATCTCCGCCAGTTTGACTAAAAAGGAGAAATGCCTCTTCACTTCCTGAACCATTAATATTTGTCAGATTAACAAATAACTTCGCAAGGAGCCCGACAATTAACACACCTATTATGCAGGAAATTACACCAATATGACTCTTTATATTAATACCATAAGAAGAATACATAATTACAACAATCATTACAATTACAGAAATTATCCCTGTAGATATGACATCAGCACCATTAAGTATCCTAGGTATAGCCCAAAGATAAAGGATTAAAACAGTAAAAACCAAGCTAACTAGTGATCCAAAGCCCTGCTTCCCACCAATAATTAAAGCCAGAGCAGAAAAACAACAAACTATTAATAGTATTGAGCCATTTCTATCATACCCTGTTATACTCCATTCTTCATTTCCATACTCATCACTAAGAAAAGAAACAAACACTTTATCTCCTTTCCTAAATCTTGACTCTTCATTCTCTGATAATATCGGAGAAATAACTTTCTGATCATTTAACTCCTCTATATC
>ENA-UOYA01002575-UOYA01002575.1-activated-sludge-metagenome-genome-assembly--contig:-NODE-2575-length-17398-cov-8.357089_pt1 | contig 17398 bp, 11 predicted proteins | sample MGYA00238163_ERZ764804 | MGnify/ENA primary metagenome ERZ764804 (study PRJEB28919, sample SAMN05720223) | activated sludge metagenome | isolation source: Anaerobic digester | place: Hong Kong... | reverse complement strand
GAATTGAATGTGCTTTTAAACGATGATAATAGGGTAGTGCGAATAAAAGTGAATTCTATTGAAAAGGTTAAGTCAGCAATTCAAAATACTTCATGGATTGGGAAATTCATCGGTGAAGAAAATGATGATCTTACTTTTCATTTGCACTACAATGAAATTCCTGATTTAAATAAATTATTACTGAATAACGATGTTGACGTATATTCTATTGAGTCGCGTCGACAATTAGAAGATTATTTTTTAAAGCTTACGGAGTCGTCAGAAAGAATGATGGGCCACTAATTTACTTAGCAGCCCATCTTGTAGTTTTAACTTAATCTTATTCTTTGTCTAAGAACGGATATCGATAATCAGTTGCTGGGACAAAAGTTTCTTTAATTGTTCTTGGAGAAACCCATCGTAATAAATTGATAAGAGAGCCGGCTTTATCATTCGTGCCCGATGCTCTTGATCCTCCGAAAGGTTGTTGACCTACAACAGCTCCGGTACACTTATCATTAATATAAAAGTTTCCTGCCGCATTTACTAATTTCTTAGTTGCAGTTTGTATTGCATATCGATCTTTCGATAATATCGATCCTGTTAATGCGTAAGTACTAGTCTTGTCAACTAGTTCACATGTTTCTTCGAATTTATTTTCATCGTAAACATAAATAGTAAGAACAGGTCCGAAAATTTCTTCGCACATTGTTACGTAGTTAGGGTCTTTCGTTACAATAACTGTAGGACTAACAAACCATCCTTTGCTTTTATCGTAAGTGCCTCCAGCGATAATTTCAACATCCTTCGAATTTTTTGCATTATCGATATAAGAGGCAATTTTGTCGAATGATTTTTCGTCAATAACAGCATTGATGAAATTTTCGAAATCTTCAGTCGGTCCCATTTTCATGCTGGCAAGATCTTTAACTAATCCGTCTTTAACAGCAGGCCATAAATTTGAAGGTATATAAGCGCGTGAAGCAGCAGAACATTTTTGACCTTGATATTCAAATGCGCCTCTACTCAAAGCAGTAATTACCTCTTGTGCATTCGCCGATTTATGAGCTAGGATAAAATCTTTTCCTCCTGTTTCTCCAACAATTCTTGGGTACGTTTTGTATTTGTGAATGTTATTTCCAATCGATTTCCAAATATCTTGAAATACACCAGTTGATCCTGTAAAGTGAATACCTGCAAAGTCGGGATGATTAAAAATAACATCACCAGCCGTTGAACCCGAAACATAAACTAAATTGATTACTCCAGCAGGTAATCCAGCTTCCATAAATACTTCCATCAATACTCGAGCAGCATAAATTTGAGTGAATGATGGTTTCCAAACTACAGTATTTCCCATCATTGCCACAGAGGTAGGTAAGTTACCCGCTATCGCAGTAAAGTTAAATGGAGTTAATGCGAAAACAAAACCCTCTAACGGACGTTGTTCAACTCGATTAAAAACTCCTTTCGAAGAAATAGGTTGTTGTGTATAGATTTCACGAGCATATTCAACATTAAATCGCAAAAAGTCGATCATCTCACATGCAGAATCGATTTCTGCTTGATACGCACTTTTACTTTGTCCTAACATAGTAGCAGCATTAATTGTTGCTCTATATGGGCCAGCAAGTAAGTCTGCTGCTTTTAAGAAAATCGATGCACGTTGTTCCCATTCCATCGCTGCCCATTGTTCTTTAGCTTTTAATGCTGCATCAATAGCTGCATTTAAGTGTGAGGCATCTCCGATTGAGTAACGTCCTAAAAGATGTTGGTGATCATGAGGAGGACGCATTTCACCTTTTTTATCTGTATGAACAGCTTTTCCGTCAATGTACATTGGCACATCGATAACTTCACTGCGCATATGGGACAATGCTGCTTTTAAAGCTTTTCTTTCCGCACTTCCGGGAGCGTAATTTAATACCGGTTCGTTAATGGCTGCCGGTACTTTATAAATTGCATTTGACATAGTCGTATGTTCTTTTTTGGTGATGCAAAGTTAATGTGAAAATGGCTTGAAAAAGTTAACCTTTGTCACGTTTTAAAGCAACGAAAGTTGCTGGTTATTAGGCGATTCGGAATCTGCCTCTTCAATCGACTTCGTTTTTGTATAAAGTAAATAGCCTTTTACCGACTTATAACCCATCTCTTTAAATAAATTGCAATACAAAGAAATTTGTTGGTGATATTTCTTGTTTGGGCTACCTGTTTTGAAATCGATTACAATTACTTCATTTTCGTTAATTAATACACGGTCGGGGCGATGTAAAATTCCATCTTTATCGCAAACATCAATTTCTTTTTCTACTTTGAAGTTTTTGTCGGTCCAAAATTTGCGTTCCATCAATTCCCAAATTTCTAAGGTTTCAGTTTTTATTTTTTTAGCGGTATCTGAATTGATGTCGATTGATTCTCTAACCGAAAGTTGATGGAATGCATTATCTAAATCTTCTTTCTCGTCCATTAAATACAAGAGATTATGAATGTAGTTTCCGAATATGGTTTCATCCGATTCGAATTTAAAATTTACTTCAGGAATGAATGAAGATTGATTTTTGCTTTCTAAAATAGTTGAAGTTATATTGAGAGGATTTGTTAGGGAATTCGAATCTTCCTTTTTTCGTAACATTTCGGGAGATGTTTTTTCGCCGATTTGTATTCCCGAAATATTATTGGAACTATTTTGCTCTAGCCAATTTGCATCTAGCGAAAGCGTGTCGATTAATAATCTTCCTGATGTATTCTCTTTGGCACTGTGATTGGCGAATAAATACAATTCTCTTTCAGCTCTAGTAAAGGCTACATACAATAGATTTAAATTGTCAACTAGTGTTGCTCCGTATTCGTGAATGTAGTCTTCTCCGAAGGAAGTGTATGTCAGTGTTTTTTTTGCATAAAGAGGAAATGCAGGAAATTCGTTGTAAGGAGCTTTCCTTGATTTGGCCCAGATAATACTTTGAGGTTTAGGGATGATAGGCCAGTCAATAATTGGCATTACCACAATTGGATATTGCAAACCTTTTGATCGATGAATTGTAATTATTCGTATTGCATCAATACTTTCTGGCATTTCAATGCTCCAGTCTTTTGTTATTGATTTTTCATCCCACCAACTAATGAATTCCGAAATGCCTGTTCCATTGCTTTGTGCAAAATCAATTATTAGGTCTGTTAATTTATCAAGAAATACATCCGGTTTGTCTAATGATGATAATTTCAATATTTCTAAGTAGCAAAGATGAACTGGAAGTTGTGTCAGCTTTGATTTTTGTGTTAACAGAATTTTTTTACTAAAAGTATTTTCAGGTTGATTGCGGAAATTTGGATTTCGTTCAACACCTTCAAAGTTTAATTCGTTTCTGTCGACGAAAAAATTAATTTCTTCGTGCAATATTTTGTTTTCAGGATCGAGTAGGAGACGTAAACAACTAATGATAAACAGTACTTTGTCGTTGTAAGCAATTTTAAGTGAGTTGCCAGAGATAAAAGCGTATGTGGTTTTTTCTAAAAGGTATTTTACAACTTCTGATTCATGATCACCGGTACGGACAATGCAAGCTATATCTTTAAGATGATAACCTCTTTTTAATGCATCTTCAATTGTTGTCCCGAATTGATTTAATGCTTTTGATTTCCATCCTTCTGATTCTTCATTTGAATCAGAGTTGTCTGTTTTTTTGTCTTTTTTATCTGACTCGAAAACATTTATTTCAATGTAGCCGCCTTGCGAATTCTCCTTGTATTTTTGAAATAAGACATCTTTTCGATAGGCCTCTTCCATTATCAAATTGCTAACGCTATCATCTTTGCTTATTTCTTCTGCAATTTTTTCAAAAATATGGTTGTTGAATTCAACTATGTTTTTGAGTGACCTGAAATTGGTGTCAAGTTTATCTTCTTTGGTAATGGATTCAAATTGATTTAATTCTCTTTTTACTCCTTCTAAAAGCAAATTCATATTGCCACCTCGCCATCTATAGATCGATTGCTTGGCATCACCTACAATAAGCACATCATTACCATTAGAAATGGAATTTGTTACCAGTGGCTTTAATATTTGCCATTGTTCATTGCCGGTATCTTGAAATTCGTCAATGAATAAATGAGAATATGTATTCCCCGATTTTTCATAGATAAATGGAGCATCTGTTTCTCTTACTGCTTCCCGAAGCATCCGAGTTGTATCACTTAATAGGAATAGCTGATTTTCATCGCGAAAAGTTTTTAATTCATCGTTCAAAGGCGATAATACTCCGACCATAAAAGACAATTGAAGGACTTCAATAGCAGTTGCAAATTCGTTTGCTGTTTCATTAATTTGATCCATTAATTGAATCATTAATGGATGAATTACTTCAACAGTTAAGTTAACGAAATTAGTGTCGCTTAGTTTTTCTTTCGTAATCATTGAAAGAGGATCTTCTAATCCTGAAGAAAAGCGAGCAGGGATATTTTCGTAAAGTTTAATTGAAAATGGATTTGCGATTATTTTATTGATAAATGATAATCCACTAGCATTTTTGTTTTTATAATCAGTATAGCTGTATCCTGCTTTTTTTAATTCTAAAAGTATCTCTTCAGAAATTGACTTGTAATTAGCAGCTATTTCGTCTCGTCTGATTTTTGCTTTTCTAATGAATTCAATGAACTTTTGATTGTCGATTGATTCAGCTAGATTACGAATTTCGGATCTGTTAACGATCTCCTTAACCATTTTTTTGAGCTCGCTTGCAATATTCCAATTCTTTCCTTGATCGATTCTGTCGACCAACATTTCTTTAAGCCAACCAGTAATTGCTTCGTTTCTTCCGGCAAGAGATAAGAGTTGCTCTGTTACCGCATCACAAATACTGTCAAGGTCAAGTTCAATGTTATATTTTACAGGAAGTTTCAGCTCTTTTGCTAAAGTGCGTGATAGTACTTGAAAATAACTGTCGATTGTTGATACTGAAAAAGAGGAGTATTCATGCAAAATTTTCAAAAGGACTTCTCCCGCTCTTTTTCGAATTTCACTTTCTTCAATTTTTATTGTCTCTTGAAGAAATTTTAAGTGCATGGAATCCTTTCCGTTCGATAGTAGTTGAAGTTCAAGAATAATTCTCGACTTCATTTCTTCGGTTGCTTTATTAGTAAAAGTTATCGCAAGAATTCTCCTGAATAAGAATGGAGATCGAATTACTTTTTCAAGATATAATCGAACAAGAGTAAAGGTTTTTCCTGAACCTGCAGAAGATTTATAAATAGTCAATCCCATTGATGCCAAAATAGAAAAGGCTTGTCAATTCGACAAGCCTTTTCTATTTAATTTATTAACTTTATTGTTATTCGATCTTGAGTTGCCTAATTCTTGGCAGTTGTGCCGTATCCGGCAAACTTATAGGCAAATCCTACTCCGAATACTTGCTTAAATTGCGTTCTTGGTCCAACAGCAACTACATGCTTGTCTTTTCCTGTTCCTTCGTATACAGTCACTGGAATATTATCATCGTAGATTAACTGAGTTGATAGACTAGCACTAATGTATTTATTTACTTTCATTGTTATTAAGAATTCCCAGTTTACATCAACGTTTTGTGGGTTGTCTTGATAATTCGAAAATAAATCTACTTTAGTCATCAATCCTACGTTCGTCATGATTTCTTTTTGGAATTTCATGTTGAAATAAGCTCCCATTTCTGAACGAACTGTCTTTCCAGAGTCGACACCGTATGCGCCTGCATCTGATAATGTTTTGTCAGCAACAATGGTGTTTTTCATTGTGATTGGCGATAAGAATGCCGAGAAATAATCTTTCGGTTTATAATCAATACCAATGGCTAATAACGTATACGCAGGTGCGGCGAATTTTGAGATTTCAACTTTGTCGGTGTCAGAATAAGTATATCCTGATGCAAATTGCGATTTAAAGTTGAATAATACAGTGTAGTACCACTTTGCTTTTCTTGTTGCATCGTAACCAAACTTAGTTGTTAGGTCAATTTTATCTTCATTCTTTCTAAGTTCTGCATCACCTTGCTTTAATAATCCATAAGCTAAGTCAACATTGTTATCCCAAGCAACTCGTCCTTTTTTGTAGTTCGCAAACAAGCTCGATAGCGCATTTAATGATACTGAGTTTTCTCCACCCGCTGCCCAATTCGAGAAGCTTACTTGACTAAAGTTTACTGAGAAGAATCCGCCTTTTCTCCAAATAGTATCTGCCGGAGCAGGAGTTGTTGTGGCTGGTGTTTGAGCTGATGCTGTAATTAGTAGTCCGAATGATAATGCAAACAGACAAGCAATTTTTTTGAAATTCATACTCTGAATATTTTTTATTTCTTTAATAGATCTCTGATTTCGCCAAGAAGAACTTCTTCTTTCGATGGAGCAGGAGGTGCAGATGGTGCAGCTGCTTCTTTTTCTTTTAATTTATTCATTGCTTTTACTACTAGGAACATAGCAAATGCAACAGCGGTAAAATCGATTACTGTTGTAATGAATTCTCCATAGCGAATATATACTTCAGGCACTTCTTTAGTTGAAATGTTTCCTGCAGCATCCATTACTGCTTTAGTTCCATCTTGGATTTTGAATTTCAAGTCTGAGAAGTCTTGGCCTCCGATTAGCTTTCCAACAACAGGCATTACGATTCCGTCAACAAATGCAGATGTTACTTTTCCGAATGCACCGCCGACTACAACACCGACTGCGAAATCAATTAGGTTTCCGCGCATTGCGAAGTCTTTAAATTCTTTAATAAATCCCATAGTAATTTGTTTTTATTAGTTTGATATTAGGTGTAAGTACCTGCAAAAATAGCAAAATCCTCTGCAAACAGTGTTTACAGAGGATTTTTCATGATTTTCTTTATTAACGGAGCCTGTTGCCGCTTGTTTATTTTACTTCCCTTGATTGTTCAGTAATAGACTGCTTGTAGGTGAAGTGGCGGGATTTTGTGTGTTTTCTGTCCCTGGAGCAGCAATGTTGAGCATTTCCGGCTTCACTCTGAATGCAATTACAGGTACCCATACTGATTTGGCAGTATTGTTTGTTAATCCTAATCGATAATATGTTACGCCAAGTGAAGGTTTAGTGTCGAGTAGTGCATATGCCTTTAAATCAATCGATTGGCCGGCTGCTTTTACTCTTCCTACTTCTGTATAGTTTTTGGTGTCTGTGCTTCTTTCAATTTTGTAATAGTCTGTCCCGTTTTCTTTTGCAGTGAACCAGTTAAGCATAATTTGATTTCCTTGCATCTCAGCAGTAAAGCTTAGCAATTCCATTGGTGAGTTGTTCGAACTTCCCGTCTTGCGTACAAGTAAATTGTCAAATATTGCAACTGGTTTTCCTCCTCCGTTCATCCCTTGACCAATGATGATATCTTCTCCGGTCTTCCATGTTAATCGCGATTGCTGAACGCCTTGATTTGTCCAGATTGTTGTTCGGTCAACCATCACTTCCCCTTTTCCTGTTGAAGGTGTATAAAGGAAGCGATAGTTGCGGAACTGATTGTCCTGCGGAATTTCATAAGCAGTAGTTTCATTTACGTCGTATGATTTTCCGTTCGGAGCTGTTAGCTTGTATTTTATACATAGCTTTCCATCTTTCATTCCGAAGTTGAACGTTTTTCCTCTTGTGTAGAAGTTTCCACTTTCTTCCATGCGTTTGAAGTCGATACTTATGTCAAGTCCATCTGAATTCAATCCTTCTGACGGCTTAATTACCATATCGATATCTTTCATGTTATTTCCGGCACTTAACCCGTAAGTGGAATCTGTTCCTCCTTCAATGCATTCAGCATTGGTACTTGCTATCATTGCATTCGGACCAACATCTGCTTTTGTTACGGGATTAATATCCCACGAGAATCCTGCTACAATCTCACCGTTATTAATCGGATCGTTAGCCATCAGATCTCTACGTGCTGCTTTGGTTTCATCAACACTCGCAGTGTTCATGACGATGGTTAAGTAAGCCATCATACCTAATATTGAAGCACCTCCAACTATAAGCTTATAGCGGAGCACGGTGCTCATTTTCTGTCGTTGTCGTAGTTTAATTGCCATACCTCGAATTATGTTGGATTGGATTACTAATATGCACTCTTATAAATCTTAGATGTAAACGTTTGTGTTCCGGATATTACATTGAGTAGATAATACCCGGGAGGTAATCGTAATTCATCTGTGTATTCAAAACTGTTTTCTCCTGCTAAATCACTTTTTTCAGAGGTGAAAAGTGTTTGTCCACTCATTGAAATTAGTTTGAACTTACTTATTGCATCATAATTTATTGAATAGTTTATGATGAATTTGTTGCTAAAGGGGTTAGGATAAACCGATTTTACTGATAAATTTTCTTGATTTCTTACACGCTCGCCAATTTCAATTGATCGTGTTTCGCTGTAGAATTCGGTCCCAGTAACCGATTTTATTTTGATTCGGTAATAGTATTTTCCGTTCATTAAATCGTTGTCACTTGCTTGATATGAATTCTTAGTTGTGTTATTGTTGTTGGCAGCGGTTTTGTTGATAGCTTCGAATTTTACATTGTCTTTTGATCGTTCGATAATATATTCGCTACAATTATTTTCATTCTCTGTTTCCCAGATTAACTTGCAGTTATTATCGATTTTCAATGCATCAAATTGAATTATTTCAGCGGGATGTGCTTGCCCATTGCTAAGAATTGTAAATATTCCTGAAGGATTAATGTTCTTCGCATTTATTTTTCCGGTATTAGTGGTTGCACCGATAGAATTGCTAATCATTCCGCTCCATCCATTAGCGGATTTATATTTTAAAGAGAAGTTTTCTCTTCTTTTTGATTCGTTGGTGCTGTTTTCATCGGATGAATAGGTGAGGGTTAAATCAGCAGTTATTCCATTCGCATCAATTTGCCACCATCGATCTATTTGATCTGAAATGGCGGAGTTACTGTTTAATAAGTTTACACTTAGTCCGACCGGCAATGGTAGGTTGTCGTTAGTGGTTGATATGCTGCTAACTTTTATGTTTTTACCAATTCCCGATTTGCAATCCATGAACACGGGTATGTATTTTCCATCAATTGTTCCAAATGGAAATTCATAGTTGATTAATTGGTTGTTATTTCTTACGATCGCTCCTTCTTTTTCATTGCAGACAATAAATCCGTTTTCTCTCCTTATTGCTTGAGCAGTATTATTCTGAATCGATATTTCGTTTTTATTTAGGTGGATATTTCCTTCGATTAGTTGTAGTTCTGTTTCAATGATAATGTTGGTGCATAGATTTGCAATACCTCCATCATTTAAATTTACTTTTAGTTTTCCTAGTACTAATGCCGATAGATTATTTAACGGTGATATTTTCGATGATGATCCGTTTAACTCAATCGTACTTTGTTTGTCAATCGAATATTGTGCGTGTATTGATGACGGAAGATCTATCGCTTCTATTCCGATTGCTGAGCCTATTTTTAATATTGAGTTTTCTGCAAGTGATATTCCGCTGTAGTAATCATTCCCCGACGGATTAATTCTAGCCTCATTTAAATTAAGTATCGCTCCGCTTTTAATTTCTAAATAGTTGTTGTCGGGAGCTGAGCCGCTTGAAATTTCAAAAATTTCGCTGTTGGCGGATAATTTACATTCTGGTTCAATTGATTGCTTTATTCTATTCAGTGAATGGGAATTGTTGTTGAAGTAATTTAGAATGCCGATATGCCTAAACTCTATATTTCCATAGTAAGTGCCCGATGCTGTGCTTTTGATTTCTCCTGCATTTGCTCGATAGTTATTGCCGGATATTTGAAGTGTGGTCCTAGCGTTTGATAAACTATTATTGCATAAATCAATGATTCCTCCATCTTGAATAAAATCTCCTTCTACATTTAAAAAAATAGGGTGGGAGAGTGGTTGTGAGAGGTTGTCGTATAATTTACATGTCCCGCCACTTTGTTCAAAATTGCCTAGAATCTTTATGTTGGTATTCCCTGATTTGTTTTTGAAACAGATATTTCCACTTTTAAGATAAAAGTTACTACTAAATGTAATGTCCGAATTTCCTGTTTCTACTGATGTTTGGAAATTGCCACCGTTGATTTCAAAATTGCCTTTTTGTATCCACGTTAGAGAATGTGGAGAGTAATTGAATTTAATATTCCCTCCATTAATGTTAAATGAACCTATCGAATTTATAGTTTCATTACCATAAGCTGTATTGGTCATGAATTCCGCCGATGCAATTCCATCTATTTTACTATTTCCTGCTATGTTTAATTCAAGTTTTGCATTACTGAGTGTGCCATTTAAATTTGAAAGTCCATTGCACCTGAAAATATCTGTTGAATTTGTAAAGTTGACATTCAAATCTCCGTTGATATTCAGTTTATTGTTTTTGATTGAATTGCTACATGCATAGTAAAGCATAAATATTCCACCTGAATAATCTAAGTTGTTGCAATTGAAATCTATCTGACCGGCATTATAACTCGTTAAGTTGAATATTCCTCTGAAATCACCCGATGATTGTTGAAAGTGTCCTCCAATATTTATTTTGGCATTTCCATTTCCAACTCCAGTAATTCCATCGTTTAATATCAAGTCAGAAAAGCCTTGATGGTTGAAGTCGCCTTTAATGTCGACATCTATATTCCCATTCCCATTGTAAATTCCATGAAATTCGCTAAACCTTGTTCCGCCTTTCAATAATGTTAGGTTTCCGTTTATCGATAAAGTGTGGTTTCCCGCACCTTGATAAATTCCGTAGTAGAACGATTTTGTTAAATTTAAATTTCCGTTAATTTCAATGGAGCTGTTAGCGTCGTTTTGATAACTTCCGCAAAGTGTTCCTAATGAAGTAAGGCTAATGTCTCCGCTACAATTTAGCTTTGCATTAGCAATAGAATGTCCACTTGAAATGTTTAACTGGCCTGAGTTTATTGAAATCGAATTGCAATTTATTGTTTTGGTTCCTGTATTCCCTTTAAATACATCAACTATCGAATTGCTATTTTGCAAATTAATCTCAGCAATATTGAGTGCGGAATTCGTGTTGGAGGAATCCAAAATGACATATGAGTTGATTACGGATAATTTTCCTAGAATTGAATGTGATCGAAATGTTTCTCCCATGTTCCAATTCCAGATTCCTGAAATTGTTATGTTGCCTATATTACCTGAAATATATTGTCCTATTCCTTTACTTGTGTTAAACCATTTTTGGATCATTAACGTCGATTGTTGATCGAACGATTCATCACATTGAGTAAATAGTTGGGTGTTGTTTTCAGTGTTGTTTTGCGGAGCCCATATTATCTTACCTGTAGCGCTCAATGTTAAAGAGGTATGGGGATTGATGATATTTAGTAAGCCTGTCACTTCTAGATTTCCATCAATTATTAATCCTGTTGTTGAGTGAATATTCAATTCAGAATTGTTTTGGACTTTTAACGAGCTTCCATTGGCAATCTTAATACTTCTGCAATTTGAAATCAATGAGTCGGTCGTAATGGTATAGCCGTCTTTTATAATTACATCATCATTTAATGTTGGAGTTCCTGCCGGCAACCAGATGTTTGAATTCGACCAAATCCCGGAGGCAACCGCAGTTTTTGAAATACAAAAACTATTAGTTGTGAACTGTAAAAGTATGAAAAAGGCTATGAGTTGTTTCATTCTTCGCCTCCTTCGCTTTTTGTAATTCTTACTTCATCTGTGCTACGACTTATTAGTACTCTGCTTTTACCTTCTTCGAAATGGTTATTGTTTATTCTTTGAGAAGTTTGCTCACTTCTTAATAGTCGACATGGTACTTCAATTGAAGTAGTTCGTAAGTTAGATTGGAAATCAGATTTATTTTTATTTGCGAAAGAATCGGTATTATTTGAAAAGTTAAAATAAATTAACAATGCGATCATTAGTGAAAATAGTGATCCTGCAACAATAATGCGTCTCATTGTGTGCTTTTGAGTCACTCGTTGTTGCATCCTTATATTTCTACCTTTATTTTTCATGTTCAATCAATTCGTTTATACGAGTAGATGAGATGAAAGTTTTTCTAAATGGCTTTATAAAAACAAAAAAAAGCGATGAAATCTTTCATCGCTTTTTTTGTTTCTTTATTTTACTTTTTATGCTGTTACAAACGTTAAGTCGTCTACAGTAATGATGTTGTTTTCTGCCATTAATGCAGCTCTTTCAATTACAGCTTTAAGTTCTCTGATATTTCCAGGCCATGAATATTCAAGCATGAATTTGCAGGCTTCTTTTGAAATAGTCAGGTTGTCCATTCTGCTTTGTTGACAGAAGTCGGCTAAGAAGTTTTTCGCTAGTAAGATAATGTCATCTCCTCTTTCTTTTAGTGGTGGTAGATGAATCAAGAATCCTTGTAGGCGATAAAATAAATCTTCTCTAAAGCGACCTTCTTTTACTTCAGTTGCCATGTTGCGATTTGTTGCAGCAATTAATCTGAAGTCGAGTTTCATGATTTTGTTGCTTCCAATTCGAGTGACTTCTTTTTCTTGAAGAACACGAAGTAGTTTTGACTGAAGTCCTAAATCCATTTCTCCAATTTCATCAAGGAAAATAGTTCCTCCATCTGCTTCTTCAAATTTGCCGATTCTTCGTTCACGTGCGTCAGTAAACGCTCCTTTTTCGTGTCCGAATAGTTCACTTTCTACAAGTTCTGTAGGTATTGCTCCCATGTTTACACTCACGAAGGGCTTACGGGCTCTTGGTGAGTTGAAATGTAGTGCTTTCGCTACTAATTCTTTTCCGGTTCCGCTTTGTCCAGTTACTAATACCGTCATGTTGTTTTTTTCAACTTTTTGTATTAAACGAAGTACGCGAAGTACGGCATTGCTATTACCTATAATATTGGAATATTTATTTCGGTCAATAATTTGATCTTTCAAGAATTCAACTTCTTTTCGAAGTGTAACATTCATTGTAAGATTGTTAATGGCGTTTTCTAAGTTTACCACCATATTTTCATTTTTCAGGATGTACTCGTTAGCTCCTTGTTTGTAGGAGTTTACAACTACTTCAACACTTTCCTGCCCTGAACAGATAATGGTCATTATTTGCCCATTGTAGGTTTTAATTTTCTTCATTAACGAAAGCCCATCTTCGTCTGGTAAGTTGTAGTCGATAACTACTATATCCGGATTAGAATGTAAATTGTTCATACATTCCGACGCTGAAGTGAAATGAAATACTTCAAGTTTTTCATTTCTGCTTAATGCTTGTTTCATTACTGAAGCTACAAGCATATCGTCTTCTATAAGAAATACTTTAGATGTTGCTGTTGTCATATTAGTGGTGTGTAATTGAGTTAATTTCTTCTTCTAATTCTTTGAATGCGATTGCTGCAACTACTTCAATGCGATTTAACATAGACTTAATTTCTTCCATATTGCATTGTTGTTTGGCATATTCTTCAATTTTCGCACTTAAAGAGTTTAGTTCTTTCAATCCTACGTAGTTAAATGAAGGTTTAACTTTATGTGCGGCTTGTCGTAGAGCTTCCCAATCAGTGCTCATCAACGACGTTTTCATGTCTTGAATTGACTTAGGAGTGTTGTTTAAGAACATGGTGATAAATTCACGGAAAAATTGTTCGTTATTGTCTGATATTTCTTTTAGAAATGTCAAATCTGTTTGACGAGTTGTGATTGCTGTTTCCATTTCGACCTCTTGTTTAACTTCTGCACTATTTGATATTTCTGAAGCAGTTGTGCTTTCTTTTACGGTAAGTTTTAAAATAAGTTGTTTTAATTCTTCAGGTTTGAATGGTTTTGATATGTAATCATTCATCCCAGCCGCTAAACAGCGTTCTCTTTCGCCTGTCATAGCATTTCCTGTCATTGCTACAATCGGAACATTTTTCATTGAATTAGTAAATTCTGCTCTTATAACTTCTGTGGCTCTGTAACCATTCATATCGGGCATTTCTACGTCCATCAAGATTAAATCATAAGTGGCTTCTGATGCTTTTTGAACTGCTTCAGTTCCTGTTGTTGCAAATGCTGTTTTAAATCCCCATTCTTTTAACATTTTTTCAATGATAAATCTGTTGATGTCGTGATCTTCTGCAACTAATATGCTCAATTCTCTGCTGCTTTCGTTAATTGATGTGCTTGAAGCTTCCTCAGGAATATTCGATTCTTTCGTTATTGCAAATGGCATTTTTACTGTGAATGTTGTTCCTTCGTCAATAACGCTTTCTACATGGATAGTTCCATTTTGCTTTTCAACCAATTGCTTAGAGATGTTTAGTCCTAATCCAGTTCCGCCATATTTTCTCGTAATATCTGAGCCCGCTTGCGTAAATGATTCAAATATGGTCGCGATTTTATGCTGCGGAATACCAATACCTGTGTCTTTAATTGTAAATTCTATTACAACAGAATCTCCATTTGATTCGATTGCTGATGCTCCAATTGAAATAAAACCTTTTTCTGTGAACTTAACTGCATTCCCCAATAGGTTATTGAGTATTTGAGTTAGACGAACAGGATCACCAGCAATGTATTCTGGTAAGTTTGGAGACACTGATGTTTTTATTTGGATGTTCTTTTCTATCGTTTTTGGGATAAATGCCGCTACTGCTGTTTGAATAGTGTCTTTTAAGTTAAATGGCACTTCTTCGAAAGTCATTTTGCCAGAATCTATTTTCGATAGATCGAGAATGTCGTTAACGATTACTAATAATGTATCAGCCGACTTCTTAATTAAATTAAGATAGTTTGTTTGCTCGCCATTAAGTTCTGTTTTTAGTACGAATTGTGTTAAGCTGATAATACCATGTATCGGTGTTCTGATTTCATGGCTCATATTTGCTAAAAACTGTTCTTTTATTTTCGCACCGGCTTCTGTGAATTCGATAGTAGATCGTAATTCTTCTTCGCTTTTTTTGAATGAAGTTACATCAATGGCAACTCCCATCATTCCTGTTAATTGTTTGTGTTCGTTTTTAACAGGAATAAAGTTTACATCAAAATAATGATCGTTAACCATTGTCTTGAATTGTAATTCTTCTTCTCTACATGCTTTCTGATAGTCTTCGAATTTCACTGGCAGCTGTGTCCAAATGTTCTCGATTTTTTGACCAATTACCTTTTCAGGTTTTATCGAAAGATGAGAGGTGGCTTTACCCCTAAACAACGTAATTGTACCTGAATGATCTATATTGAAAAGGATGATTGGCGATTTGCCAATTATGCTTTTTAGTCTCATTTCTGACTCTAGTAATGCTTGCTCAGTTTGCATTGCAAATTCCTGTGCTCTCATTAGCTTAGTTACGTAATTAAGACTTTTGCTAATACTAGCTTTTGTGATTTGATTTTTCAACAAATAGTCGCATGCACCCATTTTCATGCATTCAACAGCCATATTAACATCATCTTGACCTGTAACAATAATGATATTGCCTTTACCTCTTTTTTGAGTATATGCTTTGATGAAGTCCATTCCTGTTAATTCAGGAAAGTAATAATCAAGAAATATGCAGTCAAATTCATTGTCGGCGCATATCGAAAGTCCTTCCGATACGCTCTCTGCAACAATTACCTCTGTTGAAATTTCTAGTTGTTGAATTGTGTTTACAATCAGTAAACGATCCGGAGCATGATCTTCTACTACTAGAATCCTCAATGTCTGTAGTGGTTTCCCCGTATACATTATGTCGTGCATTATTTATGTAATATTGGTTGTTCGCATAATTTCCAATAGCTATTTAGTACAGCTACTGCATTTACGAATTTTTCGAATGAGAGTGGTTTTAAAATGTAGCCGGCAACGTTGAGGTTGTATGCTTCAATTTTATCTTGATCGTCGTTAGATGTTGTCATAACGAAGACACTTGTCGATTTTAATTCCGGATCGTTTCTTAATTCCCTCAAGAATTCCAAGCCGTTCATTTTAGGCATGTTTATATCAAGAAGAATTATTCTTGGTGTTGGATTAAGCTTTGGCTTTCCATTTGTCCCTCTTAACATGTTAAGAGCTTCAACACCGTTAAATGCGATATAAAGCGGATTGGTAATGTTATTTTTTTTGAATGCTCGTTGAACGTTCATAACATCTACACTATCATCTTCTACCAGAAGAATATTTAGTAATTTGTCTTCTATTGTATTCATGCTAATGATTTGTTTTTTATTTTAATGGGAGCAGGCCATGTGAATATGAATTTGGCTCCTTGTCCTGGTTCCGATTCTACCCATATTTTACCGCCTTGTTCTTCTACAATTTTCTTGACTATCGATAGGCCTATTCCTGTACTTTCTATTTCATCTCTTGCCGATAATGTTTGGAAAATCATAAATATGCGATTGTGATATTCTTTTTCTATTCCCGGTCCGTTGTCTTCAACCGAAAATTGACAAACACCTTCGAGATCTAAGTATTTTACATTAATAGTTCCTTTTGCCTTATCATTGTATTTGATGGAATTGCTAATTAAATTCCCTAATACTTGATATAGTTTTGTCTCTTCTGTTTCTATCGTTGGAAGATTTTCATCAACGGTGATTTTTATATGCGGCGCAGGATTGAGAGAATCAATTATGTCATTAATGAGTTTATTGACATTTACAAGTTTTAAGTCTCCTGTCACTTTCCCAGCTTTTGAATATGCTAATATTCCATGTATTAAAGATTCCATTCTCAGTACTCGCCCTCTTAGTAATTCAAGATTGCTCTTTGATTCAGGGGTTAATTTTTCTTCCAAATCTTCTTCTATCCATTCTGCTAAACTTGCTATAGCTCTCAATGGAGCTTTTAAGTCATGGGATACTACATATGCAAATTGATCTAGTTCTTTGTTCGATCTTTCTAAGTTGGCTACGTTAGCTTTGTATTTTTGCTCAGCTATTTTTCGCCTTGCTGTTTCAGCTTGTATGATTTCTGCAAGATCATTTATACTAAGATTTTCAACCTTTAATCTTTGATTTTCCGGTTCGTCTTCTTGTAGTATTTGTAATGATACTTTGAGTCTTTCTATCGCAATCTTATTGTCTTCGCTTTCTAGTCTCAACTTTGTATTCGCTTCGTTTAATTCGTTTGAGCTTAAATCCATGGCTTTTTCTAAAAGTTCACGGTCCTTTTCATAATGACCGTAAGAGTTATTTACCGCATCAATTAAAGCAAGTACTTTCGGATTGTTTAATTCTTCTTGCCCTAAATACTTTTTTATCTGATTACTTAATAGTTTCGTTTTCATCTGACTTTTCTGAATAGGTAGTGATTGTCATTGTTTGATTATGCAACTCACATCTTTCAAAGCCAGATATTGGAGAAATTTCTCCGTATGAATAAAAGCCGGTGATGGCAGTGTTTTTTCCAAATATGTCGCGTACAGCTTCTATTTCTTCTTCTATACGTTGATTCAATACAAGCTTTCTTCCTACACAACTTATTAGTATCGCTAGTTCGGGATTCTCATTTATCTTA
>ENA-UOYA01002572-UOYA01002572.1-activated-sludge-metagenome-genome-assembly--contig:-NODE-2572-length-17409-cov-5.745246_pt1 | contig 17409 bp, 15 predicted proteins | sample MGYA00238163_ERZ764804 | MGnify/ENA primary metagenome ERZ764804 (study PRJEB28919, sample SAMN05720223) | activated sludge metagenome | isolation source: Anaerobic digester | place: Hong Kong... | reverse complement strand
AGGTTAACAATTGTGCTGCCTAACAGCCATCCCAGCAGGGTCATGGCTCCCTGGAACAGGCCGAAATGAAAAGAAACACGGAAAATCGAGCGCCGGTTATACGACGCCGGCGAAGAGCCGATGCACAACGAAACGGCAAAGCAGTCCATTGCCAATCCAAACGCAATGATCAATATCATCCAAAAATCAGTCATCGTTAGTAAATCCAATTATGAGATCTCAGCAGGCAAGCCGTTGAATTTTACCATCAACCGGCAATGCCTGATTACAATAGCATCCAATCCCCCGTGCCCCTAAATTAATTATTGTTCGTTTAACGCTGCCCCGTCAACTCAGCCAGGCGCGTCAGCGCAGTCCGGTAAAAAACCAGGCGCTGCTTGCGCGCAGCCGCGTCCGGCAGTTTTTCCTGATGAAAAGCGAGGACGGTTTTCTTGCCAGCCGGAAGAAGCCGCACTTGCAGAATGGCTGGCTGGGCGTAATCCGGCGGCTGCCAGCGCATGCGTAAATGGGAAGCGGGCTGAAATACCGTGATTTCGCAGCGCGTTCCATCGGGCAGTCTGAATTTTCCGTCAGCAGCAATCGGGTTTCTTCCGCCCAGCCAAATGTTGACAGCATCAGGCAATAACAGAAAATCCCAGGCTTTTTCGGGGGAAAGGGGCAATGTGCGCCGCACACCGGCTTGCCATCCGCTATCCCTGGTCAAGCCAACCGGTCTGTCACTCACTTTCACATTCCAATTCCAATGGATCATACATATTGCGCACTTTCTTGCCGCGCGGACCGGAAAGGTCCATGATCATCATCGGATTTTCAGCTGTTATCCAACGGCTGAAGTCCCAATCCGCCAGCAGGTTGCGGAACGCCTGGCGCGAATTCAAGCCAAATTTCGCCAGGACGTGGCGCACGTGTGTCTTGATCGTTTCAGGAGAAAGCACCAGCCGCGCCGCGATCTGGCGTCCGGTCATTCCCGCGCAAACCATCGCAGCCACCTGTTTTTCGCGCAAGGACAGGGATTCCCAGGCGCGGTAAGTCTGGCCTTCCCTGCGGCGTGTGTGCAGCGCCTGGCGCAGCAGCCGGACGATCATCTCTTCCTGCGCGCAGCCCTGGTTTTCAGCCAATGCGCGTACTTCGTCCAGAACGGCCAGGTCGAGCGATTCAGGCCGGGGAAACAGGTCAGCAACTTCAATTGGGTTAGAAATTTGAGGATTGGTGATCATACCTTTATTATATAGAATACTTGTTCTATTGTCAAGAGGGTCCGCTTTACAAAAAAGCTGCCGAAGCAGCTTCCTGTATTTCATGATAATGAAAAAGTGCCATGATTCTGCGACTAATTCTTATATCGATTCTACCTTCTCAATATCAGGAAAAAACTGGCGAATAGTGCCCTCCACCCAGCCGCGCAGCGTAGCCGGCTGCAGCGGACATTCTTCGCAAGCCCCGCCCATGCGCACCTTCACGACTTTGCCGTCAAACGAGCAAAATTCTACCCGTCCTCCGTGGTACTGGGCGATATAGGCGTCCAATTGTTCGATCAAACCGCGCATGCGGTCTTCAGGTGTGTGGTCGTGGGAATGGTTAAAATCTTTTAAATCCAGCATATCTTTTTTCTCTTAGTTTATTTTATATCATTATATTTTCGCCGTCCGCGAACGCCTTCGATTTGGCGCTGGAAGCCGGGGGTTTTCAACTGCCCTTCCATCACCGCCGCGATGTAAACGTTCATAATTTTTTGCATCTCCATGCGCGTATTTTCAGGCACATTGATCGTTTCGACCTCCGGGTAAGCGCTGCGCTGGAAGTGGCGCAGATAGCGCAGGGTGTCTTTCGCGGCGAATATTGACCGGGCTTCCATTTGGCCGCATTGCGGGCAGAGGATGCCGCCTTGCAGCACCGAGAAGTATTGATCTTCGGGTTGGATGGGTTTTTTACAGGCAACACAGTTGGTCAATTCCGGCCGGAATCCGGCCGTATCCAGGAAACGAAATTCGAAATAGCGCAATGCGTTAAACGTATCGGACGCCGCCTCGATTCGTTTCAAGGTGTCCAAAAGCAGGCGGTACAAACCCGGCTCAGGATGGTTTTCCCCGGCAATCTTATCGACCAGCTCAAGCACATACGCGGCATCGGTGGTCTTTTTCAGGTCATCGTGAATGCCGGTAAAAGCATTGAGTGTTTCGGCTTGCGTGATGATCCAAAAGGATTGGCCGCGCGCCAGCACCAGCGCCGAATGGGTGAAAGGTTCCAGATGAGCCGCTTTGCGCGACTGGATCTTGCGCACCCCTTTCGCCAGGGTGTTCAGCTTTCCATTTTCCAGGGTAAAAATTCTAACGAAACGGTCCGCTTCGCCATATTCGGCATGGGCTATAACGATCGCGGTAACTTTTCGGATTCTGTCAATCGCCGGCATACCGCTTCGTTCCAGCTTAAGGCAAATCAGCCGGGGTAAAAGCACCCGGCAGCAATTCGATCAACTTTTTTTCAGAGACAATGTTTTCGTGTTCATCGGCCGTGATCACCAGTATATCCGTGCCGAATTCCGCCAGCACCTGCCGGCAGGAGCCGCATGGCGCGCCGCCGTTTTCAGTCACAACGGCAATGGCCTGGAACTTGGTTTCGCCGTTGGCAACCGCCGTGAACACGGCTGTGCGTTCGGCGCAATTGGTTACCGGGAATGCAGCATTTTCAACATTCACACCTTCGTATACCTTGCCGGATTCAGTCAGCAAAGCCGCGCCTACTTTATATTTTGAATACGGCGCGTATGCCCATTTGCGCACATTTTTGGCGATTCTCACCAGATCCGCTTTTTGTTCCTGCGAGAGGTTCATTTATAAATCCCTTTCCGGGTTATTCCGATTTTTTCTTGAGGGGTTTGGCAGGCACGCCCACCACCACGTTTTCATCTGCCACGTCGTGAGTGACCACCGCGCCCGCGCCGGTTTTGGCGCCCTTGCCGATTTTCACCGGCGCCACCAGCATGGTATCGCTTCCGATGAAAACATCGTCGCCGATCTCGGTCTTGAACTTGTTCACGCCATCGAAATTGCAGGTGATGGTGCCTGCTCCAATGTTGACGTCTTTGCCGATTTGCGCGTCGCCAATGTAGGAGAAATGGCCCATCTTGGTGCCTTCACCCAGGTAGGAGTTCTTGATCTCACCGAAATTGCCCATGTGCACGTGGTCGGCCAGGTGGGCGCCTTTGCGCAGGTGGCCGAACGGCCCCATGTCCACGTGGTTCTCCATTTTGGCTTTCTCCAGGACGGCGAACTTGATCTTGCAGCCATCGCCGATTTCGGTATCTTCCATCACGACCGACGGGCCCAGCGTGCAGCCCTCACCAATGCGGGTGCTGCCATACAGATAGACTTCGGGAAATAAAACCGTGTCTTTGCCGATGGTCACACTGCTTTCGATATAAACCCGCGACGGGTCGATCATGGTAACGCCTTCCAGCATCCATTTTTCGTTGGTGCGTTTCTGCGCTACGCGGGTGGCTTCAGCCAGGTGGATGCGGTTGTTGATGCCAATGGACTCTTCTTTATCCACCACTTCGTAAGCCTCGACCAGTTTGCCCTCCTGATAGGCAATTTCGACCAGGTCAGTCAGGTAATATTCGCCCACGGCCGATTTTTGGATACGGTCCAAAGCATCCCACAGCCAATCGGCGTCGAAGCAATAGGGATTGGAATTCAATTCCGTGATTTTCAGTTCATCGGTTGATGCGGCTTTTTCCTCTACAATACGGCAAACCCGCCCCTGCGCGTCGCGCACGATGCGGCCAAATCCACGCGGATTTTCCTCCACTACCGTGGAGATGGTCATCACGCTGCCGGATTGCATGTGCTTCCCGACCAAGCCCTGATACGTTTCGGAGGTAATGAGTGGAAAATCGGAATTGGCTACCAGCACAATATCTGATTTTCCTTTGAGCATTAACCGGGCGCTCTTGACCGCGTCGGCAGTACCCAATTGGGGTTCCTGTAAAGCAAAGCGAGCCTTGCTGCCTAATACCTGGCGCACCAGGTCGGCCTGGTTGCCGACTACGATAACGGGCGGGTCAGCGCACAAATCGTTGACCGCATCCAGAATGTACTCCACCATGGGTTTTCCCAGCAGCTCATGCAGCACTTTGGGCTTGCTGGATTTCATGCGTGTTCCCAACCCCGCTGCCAGGATAACAACGTCAATTTGAGGCTTTTGATTGTTCATGCGATAACACCTTGCCTGATGCAAATATCGGGAAAAAAGGCTGGGGCACTCGGATTCGAACCAAGATCCACGGATTCAAAGTCCGGTGTGCTGCCGTTGCACCATGCCCCAGCGTTCCAGGTTCCATGAACGGGTATGAATTTTAGCACAAAATACCCGTCACGGCGAATTTTCCGGCTGATCAACTTTCTGAACTCGAAGAAGCCTCTTGCATCTTGCGAATTCTGGGATCCATCACGTCGCGTACAGCGTCTCCCAAAAGGTTCCAACCAAGCACAAACAGGATCAGGGTGATGCCGGGGTAGACCACGATGTACCAGTACGTTCCCAACTGGGTGATCCAGTCGCGGGCGAAACTGAGAATTTGTCCCCAGTCGGAATATCCGACTTCGGTTCCGATTCCAAGGAAAGACAACGCAGCGAAATTCAAGACATAAGTACCAATATCCATGGAAGCCATTACCAGGGTCGGGAAGATCGCGTTGGGAATGATGTGTTTAAAAAGGATTTTGCTGTTTCTCACGCCAATCACGCGCGCGGCCAGTACGTAGTCTCTTTCTTTAACTGCCAAAATGTCTCCGCGGATCAAGCGGGCGTAACTCATCCACCCAAACACAATCAAGGCAATTACTGAAGGCAGCGTGCTCCTGCCCAGCACTGGCATTAAAACCGCTGCCAGGATCAGGGCAGCCAGAATGAACGGCAGGGTCATGAAGATATCCACAATGCGCATGATGATGTTATCGACCACGCCGCCGTAATAAGCTGAAATCGACCCGACCAGGATGCCGATGATCAACGTGGCGATCTCAATGATGACGCCGGTCTTCAAAGCCGTGCGAGTTCCCCAAACAACGCCATAGAAAATATCATAAGCGTTAGAGGAGGTACCCATGAGGTGCACCCACTCCTCGCGGCCGGTCAAGGCTGTATACCAGAACGGAATCGGAGGAGTGCCTGACTTCCATTCGCTCATGGGTGGTTTGGGTTGAGCACTGTAGCCATCGCGGGGCATTGAATAAGGATTGGTGCCCGGAATGGGCGGGGCGATGACCGGAGCAGCCAAGGCGATGATTACAAATAAAGCGATCAGGACCAAGCCAATGATCGAGGTCGGCGTGGTTACCAGCCCTTTCAAGATCCGGTATGTTTCTTTGCCGATGATCCGCTCGAGCCGGCCGACTTTGCGGGTGGCGATGACGTCGGCCTTAAGCAGGTTTAGCTTTTCCTTGCTTTCTGTCGAAAGGCCGTTCTCCGAATGGTTATTCAAGTTTCGTTCAGGAGTTGCTTTCATTCACACCTCAATTAGTCGATAGCCGGATACGGGGGTCAACCAGGGCATACAGGATATCCGCCACCAGGTTCGCCAGGATCAGGATTACGCCATTAAATAGCGCAAAGCCAAGCACGGTCACCACATCTAACTGCGAAGCCGCATTGGCAGCCGCCGAACCGATGCCGGGGAAATTAAAGATCGTTTCGGTTATCACCACACCGCCCAGCAAACTGACCACAGTAAAACCAGAGATCGTCACCACCGGGATCAAGGCATTAGGCAGCGCGTGTTTCTTGATGGCGACCTTGGTCGAGATACCTTTGGCTTTAGCGGTAGTCATGTAGTCCTGGTTCAAGGTCTCTAACATGGATGAGCGCGTGATCCGTAGAAAAGTCGCCCAGCTTATATAGGAAAGGGTGATAACCGGCAGGATCAAATGACGCAGAGCGTCCCATAAAACATCCAAACGGCCGTTGATCAAGGCATCGATTGTCATCAGGTTGGTATAGGTTTTAAAAGAGCCTGAATTAATCTCGGCAATCACCCAATTGGAAAGACGCCCGGGCGGGAACCATTTTAGATTGGCATAAAAAATCATCAATACCAACAAACCAAAAACAAAAGCTGGAAATGAATAACCAATGATGCTGAAAACGCGGGCGAATTGGTCGATAAATTTGTTATGGTTGATGGCCGCCTGAATACCCAGCCACACACCCACTACAATGATCGGTATAATCGCCCAGATTGCCAGCTCGAGGGTAGCGGGGAAACGGTGTTTGATCATATCAATCACCGGCTCGGCGCCGACGCGCGAATAACCGAAATCACCGCGTAAAATACCGCCGTGTATCTCACCCGTGTTCGGATTTTTCTGACCTACCAGCCAATTCCAGTATTGAATGTAGATCGGCTTATCCAAACCATACGTGCGGATAACGGATTCCAGCGCTTCGGGATTCTTGGGAATATCGCGTATATAAAGCGCAGCCCTTTCGGCAGGCTGCAGGAATTGCAGCATTCCAAAGATGATGATGGTAACGCCTAATAATAGCAAAGGTACTAATAAAATTCGTCGAATAATATAAGTTGTCATAAGATTTCCAGTTTTTACCTCGTAAGGGTCTGGGTTTTTCAACCCAGACCCTTGTTTAATTATTGGTAGTTCGCTTAGTTCTTGGACAACTCGTAGTAGTAGAAACCACCATACAGAGGATTGAAGTAGTAACCGTTTACCCAGCGCTGTTCATAATGGCGGTTCGTGGGAACGGGGCCATTGATGATAGGAGCGTAGTCGTAAACTTTCTGATTCAATTCTTTGTAGACAGCTTCGCGCGCGGCTTCGTCGGAGGCAGCCACACCACGATTGACGTAATCGGTGAACATTGCTGCAACTTCATCGGGGAATGCGAAGTTGCTGCCGTAGGTGCCTACCAGGTAGGGTGAGTACCAGTTATGCGGGTCGTGGATGTCTTCCTGCCAGCCAATCATGTACATAGGCAATTGTTTGGCCTGGTAGTAATGCAGCATGGCCGCCCAAGGCATGGAAAGAACTTCCATCTGGAATTTCGGATTGACCTTCTTGAGGGAATCGGACAGAATAGTCAGAGCGGTCTGGCGGGCAGTATTGCCGGAGTTCCAGACGGAGACAAAGTAGAAGCCGGTATCCCAAACACCCTGGCCGTCTTCATTGACGAGTTCAGCGGCTTTGAATTCTTCTTCGCATTTGGCAGGATCGTACGCGTACATCGGATCGTCAGGATTGTAACCAATCTCGCCGGGCAGAACCAGTGAATAAGATGTGCGGACAGCGTCGCCCTGATAGAAGTCCTGGATCATCGTGTCCCAGTCCATGCAATAGTTGAACGCTTTGCGGATGTGCTCATCCAGGAAGAAATTCGCAGGAATACCCTTGCCGTCCAGCTTGCCGCTGCCGATATAGGGGCTTCCGCCTTCGGGAACCTGGACCTGTTCGGTCATCAGGATATCACCGCGGAACAGGCCGGGAGCGCCGTAGAACAGGCGCAGCGGCTGATCTGCGGTTTCGGTTGCCACTGCGGGGCCGAACGCGCCGGCCTTGGCATCGTAATCAACTCTCTCGCCGACCAATGGATCGACCTGGGAAACGTTGGCGATCGGAACCACTGCGGAATCGGCATCGCCAGCCTGCAGCATGGAAAAGCGGGTGCCCCACTCGTCCACGCCCTGGATCACGACACGCGCCAGTTTGGCGGGGCCGGTCTGGGCGCCATCCCACAGGGCTTCGCTGCGCCAGTAGTTGTCATTGCGGGTCAGGGTAAGGGTCTTGGAAGCATGGTCCCAGGATTCCAGTTTGAAGGGGCCGGTGCCATTGGTGATCTCGGCAATCGGGGAATTTTCCCAGGTGGTGGCATAGTAATCCTGCCAGGTATCGCAGGAGCCGTCCCAGGCGCCCTGTTCGGCAGCCCATTTGGCGTCAACAATGGAAGCAATGTTGTGAGCCAGGGTAGCGATGAACGGGCCGTAAGGCTGGGCAAGGGTCATGGTGACCGTGCCGGCAGCATCGTCGGCTACCACAGCGGCTTTGACCTTCTCGCAGACCGATTTCAATTGAGCGGCATCCACAGCCTGCATACCCTCGCGGGAATCCATCAGGTTTCCTTCGGGATCGATCAGCATGGAAACGTCGATGATACCAATGCCGAGGAAGGGTTCCGAGAGCAGCAAATGCGGTGAGTTGGTGTTGCCGTTCAGCAGGACTCTCTGCAGGGAGTAAGCGACATCTGACGGGGTCAGGGGATCGCCGTTATGGAAGGTGACGCCCTGGCGGATGTTAAATGTATAGGTCAGACCGTCATCTGAGACTGTCCAATCGGAAGCCAGCATGGGAACGAATTCCGTGGCGCTGTCCTTCTTGTAGAACACAAGGGTTTCGTATACGTTCTGCAGGATTTCAGCACCGGCGGTTTCGTAATCGATCGCAGGATCGAGGGTATCCGGCTCACCAATGGTGACCGTATTAAAGGTAGTGGGATCCTTCGATGCGAAGGTCGCAGGTGCTGCAGCTGCTGGTTCTTCAGCAGCCGGCGCTTCGGCAGCTGATGCCTCTGTGGGAGCCGCAGCTTTGGGTCCACAGGAGATGATCAGCATGCCAAAGACTAAGACGAAGCTTAGAATTGTTAAAATTTTTCTATTCATTTTCTCCTCCGAGATATAGGTTGTTTTTTCTTTGCAAAACAATAATGAGTAAATTGTTGGAAACCACCTCCTTTCAAATCTTACTTTTCTCCATTTTAAATAATTCGATAGACTTTCTACCGGTATTTTCACGCAAAATGACAAGCAACAAAATGGCCCTTTTTAACCTCTCGCCAGGCAGGACGTTCCTGCGCGCAAATCTCTTTTGCGATTGGGCATCTTGTGCGGAACCGGCATCCTGAAGGAGGGTTGACCGGAGAAGGCACATCCCCTTCCAGAATGATCCGCTTCCTCTTTTCTTCGATTTCAGGGTCCGGAATGGGTACGGCTGACAGCAGCGCTGTGGTGTAAGGATGCAGAGGATTCTTATACAGCTCGTCCCGATCCGCGAGCTCCATGATCACACCCAGGTACATGACTGCCACGCGGTTGCTGATGTGGCGGACAACGGACAGGTCATGGGCAATAAACAGGTAAGTCAGGCCCATTTCTTTCTGTAAATCTTCAAGCAGGTTGACGATCTGCGCTTGAACGGAAACGTCCAGCGCAGAAATCGGTTCATCGCAGACAATCAGGTCGGGATTCAAGGCCAGCGCGCGGGCCACGCCGATGCGCTGGCGCTGTCCACCGGAAAACTCGTGCGGGTAGCGATCGATATAGGCCGGGTTCAGTCGCACCAGTTCCAAAAGTTCCTTGACACGATCGCGGGTCTTGGAAGAGTCGATGATCTTGTGGATCAACAGGGGTTCGCTGATGATCTCCTCAACGGTCATGCGCGGGTTCAGGCTGGCATACGGATCCTGGAAGATCATCTGAATGCGCCTGCGCAGCACGCGTATCTTTTCGCCTTTCAGATCCACCAGGTTGACACCATCGAAGTAAACATTGCCGCTGGTTGGTTTATACAATTGCAGGATCGACCGCCCGGTGGTGGTCTTGCCGCAGCCGGATTCTCCCACCAAACCGAGTGTTTCGCCTTTGTGAACTTCAAAACTAATGCCATCCACTGCGTGAACGTAACCGACCGTGTGCTGCAGCACGCCTCTGCGTATGGGGAAATATTGGACCAGATTATCTACTTTAAGCAGGACATTGTCATTCATCATCAAGACTATCGCTCCTTGCGATTTTCAATATCCACCCAACACGCGACCTTGTGATTTGGACTGATTTCCATCAATTTCGGGTTTTCATTGAAACAATGATCGATTCGATATGGGCAGCGGGGAGCAAAGGGACAGGTCGAGGCTTTACGATATAGAACAGGAGGAATACCTTCAATCGAGGCCAGCCGTTCGCGTTCGTTGGCATCCAACCGCGGCAGGCTGCCGAGCAGGCCTTTGGTATAAGGATGGCCTGGCGCTCTATAAAGCTCCTTCACGGGTGCTTCTTCCACAATATAACCGGCGTACATAACGATCACACGATCTACCAGTCCGGCCACAATACCCAGGTCGTGGGTGATCCAAATGACTGCCATGCCCAATTCGCTGCGTAGTTTCTTGACCAGGTCGACGATCTGAGCCTGCACGGTTACGTCCAAAGCCGTGGTCGGTTCATCGGCGATCAGGATTTGAGGCGAGCAAATAAGCGCCATGGCAATCATGGCACGCTGGCGCATACCCCCTGAGAATTGATGCGGATAATCCTTCAAGCGCTCTGCCGGGTTGGGGATACCGACCAAATCGAGAATTTCAATTGCCCTGTCGCGGGCATCGTTCTCGGAAATATTCAGGTGAGTTTGCAGAGGTTCGATGACCTGTTCTCCGATCGTCAATACCGGGTTGAAAAATGTCATCGGGTCCTGGAAGATCAGGCTGATTTGCGCCCCGCGGATTGTGCTGAGCTCGTCCTCATTGATTTTCAGAAGATCTTTCTTTTTAAAAATTGCGGAACCATTTACAATCCGTCCAGGGGGTGAAGGGATCAGGCGAAGCATTGATAGCATGGTTACGCTTTTGCCACAACCGCTTTCGCCGACAATCCCAAGGGTCTCACCTTCCGCAAGATTGAATGAGACTCCGTTTACAGCGTGTACGACCCCCTCCCAGGTGGAGAATTGTGTCTCCAGATTATTGACTTCAAGAATCTGATTACGACTTTCCATTAACTCCATTTCCTCTCGGGAATTACCCGATTTTACAATAATTAAAAATACATGTCAAATTCGTATAAAAATGTAATTAGATTATAGATGATAAATGCCTATCCTATGATCCGCAACTGACGTTTGGGTCTAACGATTCAATTGAAAATAACATTTTTTGCAGCGAATCCAAGTTATCCGCCAGGCACAGATCGTCGCGAACGAGCAGGTATTCCGGATGATTATACAGCGGAATGAACGGCAGGGTATCCGCGAGGATTTGCAGCGTGCTTTGAATACTGGCGGTGTATACTGCTTTATCCAGGCCGGCTGATTCGGCTGTATCGCACGATTGATCATAAGCTGTGTTGCGATAACCCATGAAATTTGAACCGCCGGTGCTGGTTCCCAGCCAGTAATTGGCATTGGTGGGAATTTCGCTGCTGGTGAACAAGCTACAATGGGGTTCGGAACCGAAATCCATCGATAGCAAGGCCATATCAAAATTCCTGCCGAAAACCGCCCCATCCGGGCCGGGTTGATAGAGTTCAGTTAACGGTTTTTGTTCCACGGTCACCTGGATGCCGCATTCCGCCAGATTGGCCGCGATCTTGTCGGCGATAGCCTTGCGCATCTCGGACTGGGAAGTAAGCAGCGTGAATGTGAAATTGGTACCGTAGGGCACGGTGGTATTGGTGGCGATCATGGTCAGCGGGGTGGCGGGGTTTTGGTCATAATCCTTCCAGCCAAGCTGGTCAAGCAGGGCTTTGCCCTGAGCCGGGTCGTACTCGTATTGGCTCAAGCTGAGACCGTTCAACAGGCTGTTCTCTTTCACCAGGTACGTATCGGCTGCTTTCGCCAGCCCGCCGGTCAGTTCATCCAGGATGCCCTGCCGGTCAATGCACAAAGCAATGGCTTTGCGCGTGTTGACGTCACCGAAAATATCTGGACGGTCAGAGCCGTAGGGATAGTAGGAATCATCGTAAGAAACAGGGTTAATCCCAAATGCCAGAAACTCTACATTTCCTGAATCGACTTTTCTTAACTGGTAACCAGAAGCTTCCAGGTTGGCGGCATTAGCAGCCAGCCATTGGGTATCGACGGCGTCGTCCGCGATCACGTCGCAGGCGCCGCTTAATTCCTGGCTCAAATCCACGGATTGAACAAATTTAAAAGTAACGTAATCGTATTTCGGCAGCCCTTCGCCGGTTCGAAAATAAAGCTCATTCTTTTTCAAGCGAAGGTGATCACCGCGTGTCCATTCATCCAGCGCGTATGGCCCCCAACCCAGGGGGCTTTCATTCGCTTGCTGCGAAGTCAGCAAATCGGCAGCGGACGCATCGCCCCAGGCATGCTGCGGCAGCGGCAGCCAAAAATAAACGCTAAAATCCCCGGGCAGCAGGCCCGGTTTGCCCACCCACTGCACGCTGCTTTCGTCGATAGCGCTATAACTGGCGGTTTTGTTTACCAGGGTTTTATCCACCGGCGTATCAGCGTCAAAAGCCAGATTGAAGCTGAAAACCGATTCCGCTGCGGTCAAGGGTTGGCCGTCTGACCAGCTGACGCCTGTTCTCAAATAAAAGGTGGCCGAAGCCTGATCCATTTGCAAATCTGAAGTGCCATCCCAGGTCACCGCGCAGGCGGCGGTGGTGCAGCCGCTGGGGAAAACCCGCGCCCCGGCCTGCAAAGCGATCAACTGACCATAGGCGTTAACCACCTGGTCGCCGGCTCGCACGCTGACCGGCGTAAGCAAAGCGCTGCCATCATCGAAATTCGGGATTGATTGCAAGATGGCGGGGTCGGGCGTGCCATCGGTTTGCGTCCGCGGTCCTTCGGCGATCAGTGAAAGAATGTCACCCGCCGATTGCGAATCCAGACCGTATAAGTAGAGGGAATCAGGTTCAGATCGCATGCAAATGGTCAATTCGGTTGGCGGGATCGGTGTTGGCGTGGGCGGCAGGAATGTGGCAGTTGGTTCAGCCAGTTTGAGCGACTGGCAGGCGGAAAGCATCCCAACGATGAATAACAGGGCAACCGAAATGATTTTTTTCTGACTCATGACATCTCCTCAACAAATTTCGCGAATTATAAGCGATTCCGGAGGAACAGCGAAATTCTAGTCATCGCCATTTCGCAGCTTGACATAGGATTCGTATCGCGCCGGGTTTATTTTACCTTCCGCAAGCGCCCGCCGCACCGCGCAGCCGGGTTCCATGATATGGCTGCAATTGTTGAACTGGCAATCGGCCACCAGGTCGCGCAGCTCGGGAAAATACCCGTCCAATTCCTCCGGGTGTGTATCCCACAGAGATAACGAGCGCAATCCCGGCATATCCGCCACAAAACCACCATCTTCTAACCGAATCAACTGGCGCACCACGGTCGTGTGGCGGCCCTTGCCGGATGATACCTTTAGCTTTCCGATCAACATACCCAATCCGGGCTGTATGGCATTCAACAGGCTGGATTTACCTACTCCCGAAGGACCGGAAAAAGCGCTGATTTTGCCTTGCACTTCACGTCGGAGCAGGTCGATGTTCAATTCCTGTTTGACTGAAGTCAGAATTAACTTGTAACCCAAACGGGGATAGATGTCGAACATCTCGCGCGCTTTCTGCTCGCCCACCAGGTCAACCTTGTTCGCAACGATCACCGCGGGGATTTTTTGTTTTTCCGCGATCACGAGAAAACGATCCAGCATGCGCAAGCTGGGAGCGGGTTCGGCGCAAGCGAAAACCAGGAATATTTTGTCGGGGTTGGCGATCAGGATCTGTTTGTATGCACCCCGCGCGGTGGGCGCCAAACGGAAAAATGCTTTCTCACGCGGTAAAACTTTCTCAATCACGCCCTCGTTCGGAGACAGTAAAGTAATAAAGACCCGGTCCCCAATCGCGGCCAGGTCTTCATTGGTCTTTTTTTCTTTTAATTTTCCACGCAGTTTGCAGGCAATCTCCCTGTTTTCAGCAAAGACCGCATAAAAACCCGCTTGCTGGCGGATCACCAACCCTTGAATCAAATCTGCGCTCATCCGGCCGGTGGCGTGGGTGTGGATTGTCGCCCGCCGCCCTCCGCGCCTGCCGTGGGTGTCTGCGTAAATTGCAGAGTGGGCGTCTTGGTGACATTGAACTTCACCTCCCAGGGGAACAATTTCTTGGGAGCACCGAAATAATAAGTTTCAAGGATTCTGCGGAAGATGGGAGCAGCCACTTCCGATCCCTCGCCGCCGTTTTCCACGATCACGGTCACCGCAATATCCGGCAGGTCCTCACGATTCTCATCGGTGTAGCCGGTAAACCAGGCATGTGAATTGCCCATGGGGTTTTCCGCCGTACCGGTTTTTCCGAACACCGGGATGGAGAAATCACCCAGTGCTTCGCGGGCAGTGCCGTTGCGCGAACTGACCACGCCGCGCATGGCCGTCTGGATTGCCTCCAGCGTGGTTGCGGCGACTGGCAAAGTACCTTGAGATTCGGGGGTTAGCACAAAGATATCCACACCTCCAGAATTGGTTACCTTTTCAATCAGCTGCGGTCTGTAAAGCGTGCCACCGTTAGCGATGGCAGCCGTGAAGCGCACGATTTGCAACGGCGTAACCAGCATATCACCCTGGCCAATACCCTGCTGTACAGCGTCGCCGTCGGTGGCCGGGTCGACCACCTGGCCGGTTTCCTCATCCACTTGCTCGATGCCGGTTGCGCTGCCTAAACCAAATCCGCGCGCTAAATCGGAAATGTATTTGGCGCCCTTTTGGCGGAACAGGTCAAGCCCCAGGTGATAGAACCAGGGATTGCAGGAGCGGACCAGTCCCTGGCTTAGGGTCAAAGTGCCGCTTGGTTCGTAACCCTTGTCCACCGTCCAATCTTTGAATTTCTCGCCTTCCAACTCTTCAAAGTAAGAACCACAATAATAAGTGGTATCGGTTTTATATAAATCGCTTTCAAGAGCGGCCGCCATCACAATAATCTTGAAAACCGAACCCGGTGGGTAGGTGCCCTGGGTCACCCGGTTGAGCAGACGTTGATTGCCATCATTTAATTGATCATTCAACAACGCCGAAGAATTGGTATTGTTGGGATCGAACAGGTTGGTATCCAGGCTGGGAGAGGAAGCCATCGCCAGAATACGCCCTGTATCCACTTCCATGACCACTGCCGCGCCTTTGAATCCGAGCAGGGCATTTTGCGCCTGGATTTGCAATTCTTTATCGATGGTAGTGGTGATATTCTGCGCCAACTTGGAGTCAGCTTGATTCAGCTTGGAAACCACCTGGTTATTGGCGTCAACCACATATAAGTTAGCAGCAGGCTTTCCGGCCAATGATTCTTCGGCATACTTCTCCAAGCCGGCCATGCCAACCGATTCGGTGCCGAGATAACCCTTCTTTTTGTACGCTTCCACTTGATCGGTGGGGATGGCCAGCACGTAGCCGATCGCTTGCGGCGCGACGCCGCCGTTGGAATAGTAGCGGGTTTTATAACTGCTCAATTGCAAACCGCCCAGACTGACCAGGGTATCCCAATTTGCCTGGACTTCCGCGTCAGACGCTTCTCCCACAGCCACGTACCAATCCGTCAGGCGTAAATCGTCATAGGAAGCCTGAATCGATTCGACTGTACGCCCAGTCAATTTTGAGAGGAGATTTAACAATTGGCCTTCTTTGCCTTCCTCAATCTGGTTGGGTATGATGGCCAACGACCAGGCGGTTGTTTGCTCGGCAATCGGGCTGCCTTTGCGATCCAGAATGGAGCCGCGTGTATTATTTAGTACTTCCAGTGAAAGCCGGCTGCCGCCGCTCAACTCCGGAATAATCAAACCTGAATCCCAATTCAACTTCCAGGTTTCATCCTGCCAAACGAAAGGCAGGGTGATATCGCGTTCAAATGAACCGAATAATGAGGTATTGTAGGTCACATGGCAAGCCGCAGTCGATTGATTGGGGCTGAGAGAGGTGGATAACAATTGGGCTGTGATCGATTGCAGCGTTGCGTTGGAAACCGTATCCTGGTAGTAAGCTGTAAAATCAGCCTGGCTGATGGCTTGTTTGGAATCCTTCGAAAGCATAGCATACATGGCTGCGTAGTCTTGCGCTTGCCAGGCTGTGAGAAATGCCTGCGCGTTGGTTTCAACATCCGGGACAGTGGTCACCTCGGCTTGAGGCGTCGGCAGATCAGCTACAGGCTGCGGCCCGCAGCTCACGAGGAACATTGCCAGGATCAAAGCTATAAACATTCCTTTTTTATACATGCTTAAGGCTTTTTTCATTTCGATTCCTTTTCTACCCAATATCTTCACCCGCTAAAACCCGCCGGGTGATCGGACAATCATATTTTAATTTCTTTCGGCAAATTCCGGACATATCGCTCGGGTTATATCCCGGAATCTTGCGCAGGGTGCGCTCCAGGTGGCACAATGGTAAACCCATGACGCTGGCGTAACAACCGTAAAAATGCTCAACAGGGTTAAAACGCGGATTTTGGATGGCATACCCGCCGGCTTTATCGAAGGGATCTCCGCTCTGGATGTACGCTTCAATCTCCTGGTCAGAGTAATTCCGCATGCGTACGTCGGAAACACAGACCTCCTGCCAGGAATCCGATCGGGTTGCCAACCGCAGCGCGATTGCCGTGATCACCTGGTGCGACCGGTTCTTTAACGATTTTAACATCACAAAAGCACTCTGCGCATCGGATGGTTTTCCCAGGATATCCGTATCGCGAACGACGATGGTATCCGCGGCAATGATCAATTCCCCGGGTCGCGCCTGGGGAATGACAACCATGGATTTTTCGTAAGCCAAACGCCGTACGTAATCCAGCGGTTTTTCACCTGATTTTACGGATTCATCGATATTGGAGGGCGCAACCTGAAAAGGCCAACCCGGCCAGGCAATCATCTCCCGCCGGCGGGGTGAATTGCTCGCCAACCAAATTTTGATATGGGACATAGCGGATTGATTCTAACACAGGCTGTTGGGCGCGATGACCACGCCGGCTTACACTTCTTTAACCATCGGGAACCATATTTATATTTTTCATAGAGAATTTCCGCAGCCCAAGGGTATAATCCCTCCCATAGACAACATGGAAATCAAGATTCACCGCGATTTCAGCGAGATCAGCGAAACCGAATGGAACACGCTGCTGCAGCATAGCGGCACGAACGTACCGTTCCTTACTTATGGTTATCTCAAGAGCTGGTGGGAATTTAAAGGCGGGGGAGAATGGCCGGACGGCGAATTGGCGATCATCAGCGCACGCGCAGACGGCAAGCTGACAGGCATTGCCCCTTTATTCACCGCCACACACGAAGGCAGCCAAAAGTTCCTTTTCCTGGGAAGTATCGAGATTTCCGATTACTTGGATCTGATCGTCAAAACCGGCGCGGAAGAAGCGTTTTCCAAAGCGTTGCTAGTATTTTTAAAAGAACAATTCCCGGAAGTTCACGAAATCCTGCTTTACAACCTGCCCCAAACCTCTCCAACCCTGGCGCTGCTGGAAAAAGCAGCACATGCCAGCGGCTGGAACATGGTGAGCGAATGCGCTTACCATACCCCGATCATTTCTCTGGCGGGTGATTGGGAAGCATATTTGGCCGGCGTCGACAAGAAACAGCGCCATGAAATCCGCCGCAAGCTGCGCCGCGCGGAAGAGAGCGCCGA
>ENA-UOYA01002571-UOYA01002571.1-activated-sludge-metagenome-genome-assembly--contig:-NODE-2571-length-17411-cov-33.335792_pt1 | contig 17411 bp, 15 predicted proteins | sample MGYA00238163_ERZ764804 | MGnify/ENA primary metagenome ERZ764804 (study PRJEB28919, sample SAMN05720223) | activated sludge metagenome | isolation source: Anaerobic digester | place: Hong Kong... | reverse complement strand
CAAGTTTCTCTACCGGCGGCAGGTTCAGTTCGACAAGTGGGCCCGCCGCCAGAACGTTGATTAAATAATCATTTGGTTTTTTGACCAAATCAGTCAACCAAATCTCCCGGACAGAAATTTTCTCCTTTAAAATATATCTAATCCTGGCTATGATAATAAAGAAACCCGCGGTGAGACTAACGGTGGGAGTGAAACGTCACTATAATTATGGGAGTCTCAGATGAATAACCACTTAGACGAATTATTTAACGATCCTAACCTGGTAGAGAAAATTAAACGGCGTCTTCCTTATCTTTTCCAGATGGCCGACATGGAAAGCTCACGGGCTGGAAAGATCGGGATGGAAGCAGGTTCGGTCCGTGAAAAAGTCATCATAGCACTTCTTATCTATAAGTTCGGTGAGGAAAACATCGGCACCAATCTGCCAATAACCAATCCTGAAGCCGATGTGAAACTGTTCAACGAACCAATTTCCATAAAGACAGTAACAGGTAATAGCTTCTCAGGGGTAAAATTAATCTGGACGGTTGATCCCCAAAAAGCGGCCGAATTCCAGGCTAATTACAGGCCCAGCTGTGATCTGTTGCTGGTTCAGATTAACTGGGAAAGGCAGGGCGGCTTGTTTTATATTCCTTTAAGGAATCAGCAAATCATATTTGATCAACTTGGGAAAGATGGATATATAAAACTGCCCAAACCCGGGACAAATCCAAGAGGAGTTGAAATAACTAAAGAGGCTTTGATAACTCTCATAAATTCTGAGCACTCACGTGCTATTCCTATACAATGGGAAAAAACACAGATAGATATGAGTCCATATAAAAGGTGGGTTGACTTATGGAAAGAAGATTGAAATTCTCAACAGCCAAACGGAAATCAGCGGGAACCGCTACCAGTGCTTTTGGTTCTCCGGGGCGGATTAATCACGACTCAAGCAAATTCTACGGGAGCCGCTTATATGAAGACTTGCCGAGGGAAGAGCAGGTGGAATATATAGAAAACCCTGTCAGCAATGAACGTCTCGACAGAATCTTTTGCCGCTCAAGCGAAAAAATGGAAGAGCTGCCTGAAAACAGCATCCACCTGATGGTTACTTCTCCTCCTTATAATGTGGGAAAAGAATATGATCAGGATCTAACGCTTACCGAATACCGGGAATTCTTGAAGCGAGTCTGGCAAGAGGTCTATAGAGTCCTGGTTCCTGGAGGCAGAGCCTGTATAAATATTGCTAACTTGGGAAGGAAGCCATACCTGCCGCTGCATATTTTCCTGATAAAGGACCTGATAGATCTTGGTTTTCTGATGAGAGGGGAAATCATCTGGAACAAAGGTTCAAGCGTCAGCCCCTCGACAGCCTGGGGAACATGGCAGTCGGCTAAAAACCCCATCCTGAGAGACATTCATGAGTATATTCTGGTCTTTTCAAAAAAAACTTTTACCAGAAAAGCCCCGAAGAACCGAGAAAACACAATTTCCAAAGAGGAATTTTTGGAATTTACCAAAAGTATCTGGACGTTTCCAGCTGAATCGGCTACCAAAGTTGGCCATCCAGCACCATTTCCGATCGAATTGCCATACAGGTTAATCCAGTTATATACCTTTGAAGACGAAATAGTTCTGGACCCATTTATAGGGAGTGGACAGACGGCCATTGCCGCTCTGAAATCAGATCGCCACTTTGTAGGCTATGAAATAAACAAAGATTATATTCGCTTAGCCGAAAGACGAATAAAAGAATATATGGATGACAGATCAATTCCAAAACTTCTTGACCTGAATTAACCAAATTACGCAGAAAGTGCTGCCCTATCTCTTTTATTTATAATCTTTGTAGGCTAAAAATAAGCACTTTTTTTAGGAGCGTGTCCTTAAAAGAGCCATCAGATATTTTGTCCGGCAGAAAACGAAGTCAGTATAAGCGTTATCAGTATCTTTAATCCTCCTATCAAAAGTGGCCTAATTATTAAGTCTACAGGGTTAGACAAGCGTACTCGGAGACCTGACTGATCTTATGTTTAATGTTGTTGACGAGGGCAATAGAATTCGCACAGAAGCCAGAACACATAACATTTTCGTATAGATTTTCTCATGAGGCAACGAATCGGGTTTGCTTGGACTTCAGGCTGAACTTCATGTCTATTGCCGATGAAGCAAATCCTGGGCTTGATTTTTCGGCCAATTCAACGGTAAGGTAAAAGACAGTAATGTTAATTTAGGCAAGATAGATAAAAGGAATTCAAATGAGAAAAGAGAGAAACTTCCCGCATCTCTACGGCCCGGTGCCTTCCAGACGTCTTGGTTATTCTCTTGGAGTTGACCTTCTCCCCTTTAAGACCTGCAGCCTGAGCTGTATTTACTGCCAGCTGGGCAACAGCCCGAAAAAAACCATCAGAAGGATAAATCCTTATTCTGAAAGAAAGATGCTGGAAGAGATAAAGGAATTCCTTAAAACCGGAGCCAGGGTGGACTTCATCACTTTTTCCGGCTCTGGAGAGCCAACCCTTAATAAATCGATCGGTTGGCTGGTACGGCAAATAAAAAAGTCTACGACGATTCCAGTAGCCGTTCTGACCAACAGCACCCTGCTGTCTCGGGCCGAGGTCAGAAAAGAGCTGGCTGCAGCTGATGTGGTCGTCCCTTCCCTTGATGCCGCGACGCAAGGGGTTTTCGAAAAAATTAATAGCCCTCATCCTTCACTCCGGATTGAAAAGATAATAGATGGACTAGTCAAATTCAGAAAAGAATTTAAGGGCCAGATCTGGCTGGAGATTATGCTGGTAAAAGGAGTAAACGACTCGCCAGCTGAGATTAAAAAATTGAAGGAAGCAGCCGCGAGAATCAATCCGGATAAAATCCAGCTCAATACAGTGATTAGACCTCCCGCCGAAAAGACGGCCAAGCCACTGACGCCCGAAGAAATGAATAAAATAAAAGAATTTTTTGGAGAGAAAGCCGAGGTCGTGGCCAGCTTCAGAAAGAAAGAGCAGGAAAAAGCACCTCAAAATATCGCCGAAGCTATTCTGGCCATGGTTCGCCGCCGGCCCGTCAGCCTGGAAGACCTGGAAAACTCTCTCGGCCAGACCAGAGAAGAATTAAGCCTGGAAATTCAAAAACTTCTACAGCAGAAAAAAATCAAGCAGGTCAGGCATCTTGATCGCGATTATTTTGAGCCCGTCTGAAGCAGTGGCAGACCATATCACCGCTGCTGAGGCTCGGTTGCCCCTGTCTTTTATTTATAGCCTTAGTGATTACTCTAAAGGCTGCCGCCACAAATCATAGCGAGTAACATGAATAAAGAGCTGTTTTCTCCTTCGATTGATTTTAAGGAAATTGTTTTTCTTCTTACAGTTTTTCAAGAGCGACAAAAATAAACCGTATTGGTTACCTGAGCTAATCGAGGTTCAGTCTGAACTTTTCCAGCCGGGGGTAATCTTCCTCTGACAGCACCCGAGCATAAAGGTTGTTGAGATTATCGATGTAAATCTGCGCAATTGACTCGCCTTTTTTTGACATCAAAAATTTCTTTGGGCATCTTAAACCTGTCAACAAGATTTAAATCAGAGTCATAAACATCAATGAAGAAGATGTCTCTTTTAGGATTAACGAAGGGAACCAGAAGGGAGCCGTCGCTTTTAACACTCAAATCAAAAACACTGGCCTGGTCAGAGGCTTGAATTGAAATTCCCTTCTCGTCTACCCAGAAGCTGATCCTGGCAGAGGTGTCGAAATCAGTCTGGCCAGAAACATCTTTGATTATTTCCCCTTTCGAATTGTACTTTACCGGGTGATAAGGAAACAGTTGAGAAAATATCGGTTCTTTTTTGGGAGTTGAAACCAGTCTGGTAAAATTACAATTTCTGTAGATCTGGCAGAAAGGCTCAGGCATGGAAAGGTTGGAGATGTCTCTAACCAGACCAGGCCTTGGTTCTATAAATATCCCCCGTGGCTTTTTCTATTTCACCAATATGTTTTGAGATATGAATCGGTTTATGGTTTTTTTCAAGAATCATAGAGGACAAGAAATAAGTTCCATCAACCAGCTCCAGGTCATCATAATAAACTGAAGTCTTAGCCAATGAGAGAAACTTACCTTCAGGTGAATAAACATTATTCCGGCGTTGTGAATTATCAATCAGGTAGATTCGGCCATCTTCAAGCATCTTAATTTTAGAGGCATCCTTTGATAGTTCACCTGGGCCCTGACCTCTTCGACCAAAGGAAAAAAGGAACTGTCCGTCGTTGGCAAATCATTGAACGCAGCCATTTCCAGAATCCAGGATGAAGATTCGCCCCTCTTTATCTACGAAAAAAAGCGGGGCTTAAAAAAATCTTCGTTACTTCTATCAGAACCGAGCACGAGCAACCTTTCCACTTTTAGAGGCTTAAACTGCAGCCACTTTGAGCCGGGATAACAATTCAGAAAAGCATCATTGGAAAAGAGGACCAGAATGAAACCTAGAAACAAGGCGACTCTTTTCATTTTGAAACTCCGTGGTCATGATACAAAAATACTGGTAAAGACCCCATTGATTTTTACTCCCCAGGACAAGCTGTAAAGGCCTTTAGTTTATTTCCTTAGTGTATTTGTTTTCAATATACTCAGATTTACAGGTTCTCCCTTTAGCTCGGTCAAAAATTTCCTTGACATATTTTTTTTAGCTGTGGTAGTATGCCAGCTCACGGGCAAGTGAGTTTGAAACTATGGGCTGGGGTTTCTTTCCACTCAGAAGGAGCAGAGCTTCTTCACCCCTTTCTTTCCTTTTTTGGTTGTCTCGTCACCTAAACTTATTGATAGATTTCTGCTGCATTTGGTGGGGCAGACCATTTAATTTAGTTAAGGGAGGAGGAAAAATGATTTTGAGACCAACGATGAAGAGAGGAAGGATTTACTATTTTTCTATTTTGGCTTTCATTATTTCAATGCTGGCCACCTCTCCTGGCCTCAGGGCGGCCGATGTAGTTATTTATGATTTTGTGAAAAAAGCCCCGGAAGCCAAGTGGTACCGGGCCATTAGCTCGGCCGGTCAGCTCCCCTGGAATGGTGCTGATAATGACAGCCGCGGATTTGCCCGCCATTTAGCCAATGCTGTCCTGGAGGACGGTAAGACCTATCCTCTGGTCCTTCAAACTCACCCTGAATGGAAAAACAACGGCAACATAATCGGAGTTTTCCCCGGGGTAAAAGTCCCGCCCGGAGCCACTTTCAAAGCTTCTGTCGGCTTTATTAAAGGCGCTACCCAGACCGATGGCGTCAAGTTTTATGTATCAGTCGTTAACCCCGCTGGCGGTGGGGCTGTTTTATTATCAGAACAGGCTGCTTTGTCCGACGGCCATCTGGATCAGATTTCAGCTGACCTTTCTCCCTATGCTGGGCAGACGTTAGATTTCAGGTTGAGTGTGTCCGCCGCCGGCCGGGCAGCTCAGGATTGGGCGGTCTGGGCTGCTGCTGCCATCTATGCTCCATTATCTGTGGATAAGGTTAGCCCGGTGGCCGATAAAAGCAAGACCAGAGTGCCGGCAACCACGGCCACTCAACCAAAACCTTCTGGCGGAATAGATATGCAACTGGTAATGCCGTCCGTAATCAAAACCATACCTGTGATCCCGGATAGAGCCACCCCAACTAGCCACGAGATAGAGGATATCGGACCGCTGAGCATTGAAGAGCCACTGACTCTGCTCAACCGGGTTTTTAAGGACAACAAAAAACCTAACACCTATTACTACCTTCCCCGGGAAATCAATCTTATCCGGGATAAAGCGGCCGGTGGCTACCGGATCAGTGCCGTCTGGACCACCGATCAGAGGGTCAAAACCACCATGACTCTTAAAGCCAATATCGACCCGGCGGATGTCAAATTGATGGAAGAAGCTCTGAAAGCAGACAGAGGATCACAATCAGTCCTCAAGTCGCTCCCTTATGATGGAGCAACCATAATAGATATGCAGGGCTGGGAAGATTGGGAAATTGAAAATATCCGGATACCGAGTTTTGGTTCTCTGGAAACTGAACTGCCCATCAATATTGCCATGACTCCAGATACCCTGGCTGAGTTGAAACCACTTCTCGAAAAAGAAGGGTTAACCGCCGGAATGAAAATCAAGTCCGGAACGGTCGAAAGAGAGATTCCTATCAGGATTGGACTGAAATATTTTACTGGCCGCTGGTATTCTGGCGTGGAAGAACTGGGCTTTTCTATTGATGAAAAAAATTCTGTGCTTTACCTACACGGCGTCAGGAATCTGTCTGATTTTCCGATCAAGGTTTCTTCGGTGAACTTGCGTTTCCGGCTTCCTGGCGGTGAGGATGTTTACAAAAACCTCAAGTGTCTCAAAGAAACGGTTATTGAGCCCGGTCAGGCCCTGGATCTGGAAGTTCAGTTTGCCCCGAAAGGCCTGCTGCTGGCTGAGTACCGGAAGGCTTTCCCGACTGCACCTCCTGCTCCTAAGAAAAAGAGCTCATTCCTCGAAAAGGGATTGGGAGCCTTGAAAGACGAGCTGGAAAAGAAACTGGATAAGGACAAGCTCGAGGAAGCTCAAGAACTGCTGGCTAAGGATGAGACCGGCAAGCCGGCCAGTCCGAAGGTGGACGCTTTCTTCAGACAATACGCCCGCAGCTTCTGGATGGAAATAGAACCAGATTTCAGTTGCCAGCCCTGTCTGGACAGGATCTGGAGCAATATTGAAGTCGTCTCATATATCGAAAGAATGAGAAAGCTGCAAGTTGAAGCTCTATCCAGCGTTTTTAATCCGACTGCTTACGACTTTCCGCTGGAGGTGGAAAAGGTGCGGGTAGAAATCCGCTCACCCTATCTCAGCGCTCAGAGCCGGAGCGGGCTGGTGACAGGAATAGACTTCAATAAAAGTAAGCTTAAGGATCAGGTGACAGTTTACCTGCCAACTGCCAGCGGAGAACAATTCAATTTTGAATATAAGATCAAGGCTGTCTTAAAAACCGGACAGATTGCTGAATCACCCGGCTGGGAAACAGTGACCGATAGCCTAGACCTGACCATTGGTCCCTATCAGATCAAAAATCTTTTCAACAATTAGAGGGGAGACCGAAATTAACCGGTTGATTTCATAAGAATAAGGAGGAAGACATGTGTGGCTCTGGAAAGAAAAGGGCGAGAGTTTTTTTTGTGTTTTTTGCCCTCACTTTTTTATTGATAGGCGCTGGACTGCAGGCGGAAGTGCTGCTCGACAGGGAACCGGTTCAGGTCGCCAGGGCTCTGCTTTTCCGGGATCATGCTGATGAACATGGTTATCACTATATGCCTCTGGCCCCAAAAATTGCTACCTGGCCTGACGGCAAACCGAAGTTCAGTTTCATTCAGTATGTCAGAACAGGGAAGGAAATCACCGGTGGGATTCTCCATTTTCTCTGCACCTTCGGTTTGAATCAGACAGAGCTTAAAGAAGCAGAACAGGAACTTACCCGAATAGATAAGGATGGAAAGATTATCGGCCCGGTCATGTTTGTCTCGGGCCAGTTTTATATCATCTCGGCCTCAGCCGGGGAAGGTGGAATATTCAGCCGGAGAGTGGTAGGCACAGGCAAAGCTCCAATCCTGGCCGGTTCGGAAGCGGCCGTTTCTATTGCTCTGACTGAAGAAGGCTCAACCCTTTTGATGGAATCTTTCAAGAAACCAACTTCCGATGTTTCTGTTCAGTTTCTTATGACCTACCAGGGGCTAACCCCGGCTTACCAGGCGCTCCTGACCGTTGATTGGGATAAAGTCTATAACCATAAAGAATTCAAAGCTAAAGGCGGAAATTTTCTGGTAAGTGCCCAGATTCATAAGATATACGATGAATTAAGAGAACAAGGTGCCATCAAGCTGGAAGTTATTGGCGAAGACACTAAAATGGATGAACTTCTTGATACGGCTTATAACACCATTACCAAGATGATGTTTGAAGCTAAACCGGTTAAACCTGAGGAGATGGGCCAGGCTCAGGCCTCAACCAGTTCCAGCCGGCTGGGTAACCTGTCCGGGGCAGCTCACTTTGGCTATTTCCAGAAGCAGGTAAATTTGAGCGGCAAATACACTGTTGACCTGACCAGACGGAAACGGGACCAGCGCGAAGTTCCACTGACCGGAAATATTGGCGGAGTCTATCAGCAATATGGTCAGAATTCAGAGTTTTTCTCAGTGGTTGACCTGGATGACCCGACTTTTGAAGAACGAACAATTAATGTCATTTTAGATGGAGAAGATCTACAAACTTTTCAGCAATTTCTAAATTTTGCCGGCATAACTTTTAAAAAAGAATATGAAAGTGGAGAGATGAAACCTGTAACTGAGGACCTGATTTTTGACCGCACCAAGTTCGGGCAAAACGGAAACAAGCTGTCACTCAAATACCGGCGGAAGGGCGACCAGACTGAAAAATGGTTGGAATATGAATACAAGCCAATCTGGAGCTATGCAGGTGGCCTGGAAGTGGCCGGGGAGTGGATCAAGACCAGCCAGCCTGTTATTACCCTCACCCCGCCCCACAAATACAGATATATTGAAGTCCTGGCTGAAGAAGAAAATATGAACAGAAATGGGATCATCAGAATTGCTGTTCAATTCCGCCATAAAAATTTCGGCCGGCAGCTGCAAAAAGAAGTTGTGCTGCGTAAAGGGGAGCCTCTCAATACTAACTATGTTTATTTCCACGAGCCGAATAATCTTGGGTATGAATACAACATAACCTGGCTTTTTAAGGACAATACCAGAGTTTCCTCTGGCTGGAAGAAGGCTACCGATCCATTTATTTATGCCTATTATGAAAAGTAAGCATCCTGAATGAAAGGAGAATCTATTGGCTTTTAATAAAGCGACCGGCCTTTTGGTCCTGTTACTGCTGATAGGCACGACAGGCCTTCTGGCCGATCCTGTTCTGACCAGACCTGAGACCGTAGCTGACCGGATTATTATTTATCCGGATCATAAAAATCCAAAACTTTTCTACTACGTCCCGACACAACTAAATCTAAGTCAGACTTTTGGCCAGCCCAATTTCTTTTTCTATAAATATGTTTATATTAAAGACCGGGGAACGGATGATCCCAGGTCGACCACCGGCGGAGTTCTGACCCTTTCGGTTGAATTTGGAGATGCGACCGAAATTCTGAAAAAAGAAAAAGGACTCCAGTTCGAGTATCGTCCTGTTCCGGTTGAGACTATTGACATAAGCCTGAGTTATACTGGCCTGGAAAATAAAGAACAAGCAGAAACTGAAGGGGAGAAAAAAGCCCTCGGTTCAAATAAAATTTTATGGACAGGAAAGAGCTTCACCTTTCCTCTAAGTGGTGCCTCAGCTTCTTATTTATGGAAGATTTATGAAGAGAAAAAAGCGGCTGGTTTGAGTGTCGAGTGTTCCTTTTCTTACAGCGGTTATGAACTGGACCAGGAGGGCAAATTGCAGCCCGGAGAAAGAAGCGGACGGCTGAGCCTGGATGTACCGGTTTCTATGGAACAATATCCAGGGTTATTTCAGGTCATCAACCTGGCCCAGAAGTTTTCTTTTAATTACCGAAGGATGAGTGTAATTTGTTTTGATTTCGTCAACGGGCTTAACGACGATGTGGTCAAAATGACGGTGGAAGTGGAGAGTACCACCGCCAGAGGGCAGAAGGATGTAAAAAGTGTGGTCTTTTCGGCTGATACCCAACCCCAGTACAACCTGGAGTTTAACGTTCCGGAGGCTAAAGGCGGGAAATACAGGTTCAGATTGACAAAAATATATACTGATGGCCATTCAGAGCGGAGTCCTTGGCAGGAAGGCGACAATGCCTTTCTTGATCTGTCGAGCTACGAACTGGTGATTAAAAATAATGCGACCTGAACAAGTTATATGAGTAAAGGAGAAAGCCGGGTGTTTAGGTTAAAGCCGGTTCGTTTAGGGTTTGAAGGAAAATACTTTTTGATTAACCTGTGCCTGCTTTATGGAGGGAGGAGCCATAAGCCGTGGTAACAGGGCAAAGGTTATAAGTAACAGGAGGAAAAAAATGAAAAGAAAGTTAACAACCTTCTCAGTTGTGTTGTTCCTTCTATTAATGGCCGGCGGCCGGCTGGCGGCAGAAGTGGCAGTGGAGGAGGTGATACAGGCGGGAAAATTTGTGTTTTACCGTGACCATGCTGACCCGCATAAATATTATTATGTACCCGACCAGCCTCGTCTGGCCACCCGGAGTGATGGGACACCAGAATTCACGCTCATCAAATACACTAAAACCGGCAGCACAACCAGGGGCGGCGTAATCCATTTTCTGGTTACCTGGGGTTTTACCGATAATGAGCTGAGGTTGGCCGAGTCAGCTTTGAAATCTGTGGACACGAAGGCTAAACTGGCGGGGCCGGTGCCGTTTAAGGAAGGGACATTCCAGATAATCTCGGCCACGGCCGGTCAGAATGGAATCTTCAGCCGGAGGATAGTGGGCGAGGGAAAGGCGCCATTACTGCCAGGACAGAAGGCGGCCGTCTCCATAGCCTTAACTGAAGAGGGGGCGTCTTTATTGTGGGAGTCGTTCCAGAATCCAACCTCTGATGTTTCAGTTCAGTATGTTTTGAAGTTTTCGGGAATAACGCCGGCTTTCCAGGCTAAACTTAAAGTGGATTGGGACAAGGTCTATTCTCAGCACGATATCAAGCTGGGAGCCGAGGGGACAATCAAGATGGTCAAGCTGAAAGCAGATGTAGGGGCAATGTTAGAAGAGTTAAGACAGAAAGGAGCTATCCAGCTGGACGTACTGGGTGAAAATGAGAATATGGAAAAACTGCTGGAGACCGCCTACAATCACATCTTGCAGCTGATGTGTGACCGGGTGCCAACCGGAGGAGGAACTGCCCCTTCTACCAGCAGTTCATTTCTATGGCAGAGAAATATTACTAATCAACCATTTTTCTGGAATAAAGCCAGCTGGTTTGAGCAGGAAACCTTAAGGACTGATCTTTTTGATTGGCTTTCTCCAGAGAAAAACTCTGGCGGTCCCAATGTTCTAAAATCTATCCAGGAGCAGAGTCAGCCGGTTCCCTGTGACAACCAGAGTAGTGAAATATCTAAGAACCATGAAAGAACAGCTCTGGCTCTATTCAGGGCCGAGAAGTATAAACAGGCCATTCATTATTATGAATTAGCCTACGAGGCCTGTCCTGACCCTAAGCATCTTTACTCCATCGGCTGGATAAAAGCTTATAAATTATATGAATTCACTTCAGCCAGACAGGCTTTTGAACTCTTTCTGGAAAAGTCGGCCAATTTCCCGGCCTATGAAGGCCTTAGAAATGAAGCCTCTAATTTTGGGAGACTTGTCGAAGAGTCCCAAGCCGCCTTAGAAGAGATGGATAACCTGGCTAATCAGGGAAAATATCAAGAGGCTTTGAAACTGATTGGAGATTATTCCCAAAAAATTCCCTCCCCAGTCTGGTTGTATAATTCGGCGTATATGTATACAGAGCTTGGTTTGAGCACAGAAGATGTTCATCAGTTAGCCAAGGCCAGGTTTATCGTAAATGAAACTAAACAGAGAGTAGAACAAATCGGGGCTACTAATACACCACTTTATGAACAGTGCCTGATGCTGTCAGAAAGAATCGAAGAAGGAATAATAAAACTGGGACCACCAGAACAGGCTCAACAGGCAGTCCAGACCGCTGATGCAGCCACAGACCGAACAGGAGCAGTTAAGGCCAGTGAGGAGGAAGCCAGGCGGGCCCGCCGTCTGCAGGCCCAGACCGAAACTGGTGGAGCCACAGCCACGGGAGCTCAGACGGCAACCGGAGCAGCCACCACTGATAAGAAGGCTGCGGACCTTAAAGGAGGGGTCAAGACCGATACCAGCACCAAGCCTGCCGGTACTATTGAGGGCGGAACCAAAACCCCTTTGCCAGGGGACAAATCAACGCCACCGGCCACCACCGCTGCTGGTCAGGCCGCAACCGCCCCTGGACAGACGCAGGCTGGCCAAGCTGCGTCCACCCAGGCCGCAGCCGCCTCGCCAACTATCAACGTCAAGCTGGGTTACACTTTCAAGCGCATCAAGCTTTCGGGCAAGTATGAAGTGGACATGCGGCGTCGCCTTCGGGAAGACCGGGAAATCGTGATGAGCGGCAATATCAGCGGCATCTATAAGGAGTTCGGGGAAGACAAAAGATTTTTCAGCGTGGTCAGCCTGGATGACCCGGCTTTCCAGGAGAGAACGGTGGAAGTGATTCTGGATGGGCAGGATGCTGATGACTTTAAAAATTATGTGAACAGCGTCTCAGTGATATTCCGTAAACAGAGAATGGGTGGGCCAGTGATGACTGGCGAGGTTAAATTTTTTGAGCAGCAGTTTGCCGAGAAAGGCAACCGTTTGAGCTATAAATATAGCCGGGTTAATGAGGCTTCAACCGAGTGGTTGAATTACGAGTACAAGACGAAGTGGAATCTATATGGCGGTGTGGAATGGGAAAGTGATTGGGTCAAGACGTCAGATTCAGTTCTGACTCTGACACCACCGGTGCGGCGGCGGGCGATAGAAATTTCAGTGGATGAGGATAATATCCTCCAGAACAAAGTCAAAGCAGTAGCCATTCAGGTCAAGCATAATATTTTTGGCCGGGACATCTTAAAAGAAGTGGTCATAGATTATGACAAAGGTGACCCTCTGCAGTTCAACTACACTTACATGCATGAAGACGGTAAACCCGGGTATAACTACCGGTTAATCTGGCTTTTGCTGGACGGCAAGGAGGTAGAAACGAACTGGACCAAAGGGGAAAGTCCCTTCCTCTTTGCCGTTTTCAGCAAATAGAAATTATCATATATAAAGAAAAGATAGGAGGCAAAGATGCAGCAGAAAAAACTGATGGGTATCCTGCTGGCTGCTTTCTGGCTGGTTGGTTTGGTGCCCTATGCGGCAGCGGAAGTTGAACTTGATTCGGTTCCGCTTCAGGTGGCCAATGCCATCCTTTTTAAGGACCATGCCGACCCCAATGTTTATTATTACATGCCAAATCAACCCCGGCTGGCTTATTGGCCCGACGGAACACCAAAACTAACTTTTCTCAAATATACCAAAGCCGGAAAAGAAGAATCAAAGGGCGGTATTCTGCACTTTTTTGTTAAATACGGTCTGGATGAACAGGAATTGAACAAAGTCAGGCAGGGATTGAAAGAGATAAATCCTGAGGCCACTATCAAGGGCCCACTGGTTTTCAAAAAAGGCTCTTTTATGGTCATTTCGGCGGCAGTCGGAGAGGGTGGGGCTTTTACCAGGAAGATTATTGGCGAAGGCAAAGCCCCCTTGATTTCAGGTTCGGAGGTTTCGGTGTCCATCGCTGTTACTCCTGAAGGAGCTACGTTTCTGGAAGAAGCTTTACGGCAGCCCACTTATCCGGTGAGCGTCAGGTTTGAGATGACCTATGAAGGCCTCACCCCTAAGTACCAGGCCACCGCCACCATTCACTGGTCTAAGGTCAGGGAGTATTTTGACCAGTACAGTAAATGGAAGATTTACAAAAAAAAGAAACTGGGAATCTGGACCTGGTATGTTAAAACCGGAACAGGAGAATATCGTGAGATTAAAGATGAATTGACCTCTAAGGGTGCGGTCAGGATTGACATTACTGGAGAAGACCAGAACCTGGACGGCCTGATGCAGAGCCTGGTCGACACGATCATGCGCGAAATGTTCGACACCAAGCTAGATTTGCCAGAAGAAGATGAAGGAGAAAAAGGGGAAGAAGGAAAGGAACAAGACCGGCCCTATGGCGTCAGCACTACCAGAAAAAAGGTCAACCGAACAGATGACTGGTCAATCAACATGACCAAGCGCTTGCGGCAGGAGCGTGATACCGGACCGATGGATGCCAGTATCGGCGATATAATGAGAAAGTTCAAGAACAATAAAAAGGTTTTTGACATTATCAATCTGGATGACCCTGACCTTCAGGATAGGGTTGTTTATGCCATACTGGACAGTGAAGATTTTGAGACTTTCAAGAAATATATAAATTTTGTGACTGTCAGTTTCAAGAAGACACATAAAACTGGAGAGCCTACCACCCGTGATGTGATCTTCAATGCCCAGACTTTTGCCGAACAGGGCAATATGCTGTCTTTCGTCTACCCACGACTGGGAGAAGGAACCACCTGGTTAGGCTATGAGTATAAGACCACCTGGAGTTTTAAGGGCGGCATCAAAGTGGATAGCCCGTGGAGCAGGAGCGAGGAAGCAGCTATAAATCTCTTTCCGCCTCACCGCTACCGGGAAATAGACGTCATTGCCGATGAAGAGAATGTTCGAGCCTACAACATTAAGTTAATAACTGTCACCTTCAAGAACAAATTTGCTGACCGGGATAAGACCGGCGAAGTCAAGCTGCTGCCCGGAGAAACACTCCTGGCCAAATATGAATATATCCATCCAGAAAATGATATGAATTACCAGTATCAGGTAACCTGGCTGCTCGGAGACGGGAGGAGGGTGTCCTCCGGCTGGCAAGGGACAACTGAACCATTTGTTTATGCTCTTTATCAGGAGAGGTGAAGTTAGATCCTGAGGCCAGAGTTTCAAATTTGACTGGTGGAGAGGATCGTAGACTACCGCTATTCATAACCTGACCGAGACGCGGTACTTATTGCGGCCAATTCCGTTTGCGGTCCGGGTCTTCACCCTGCCCGATATGTTTGCCGGGAAAATGCACGCTGTCCTAGCCCGGGGCTGGAAAAGTCGAATGAAAGGAAGAGGCTGGGATGATCTGGTCTGGTTTGCGGCTTACCACCCTGAGTTGAGGTTAGCTCATCTCGAGCAGAGAATGCGCCAGACGGGTCACTGGACAGGACCGGCACCTTTAACAGAAGATGATTTACACCACCTGCTGGTGCAACGAATCGAGAAGGTAAATATCGAGCAAATCAAGCAGGAAGTGGAACCATTCGTCAAAGATCCAGCTTCCTTAGCTGTCTGGTCAAAGAACTTTTTCCTCGACATTGCTTCCAGGATAAAGATCGTTTGAACCTGCCTTTGGCAAACTGAGATTCTGATTTGGAGGGTCGATCCCAATACCCTAAAAATAAGGTCAGTATCATTTAGCAGCTGCAGAACCAGAACTAAATTAATTTTTTGTCCAAACTATGATCAGGGCGTTTTTTGGTTGAATATTTCTTAGATCAGCGAGAAAAATCAATGATGCTTTCTTTTCGGACTCTGATATTTTTTTGTTTCCCTGGCTAAAAGGAAAACGCCAGGATAGATTTTCCCGTTGAATCGAACCCTGTCCCTATCGGCGGCAAAAAACCAGGAAAACAGGTGATACTTAGGTTCCTTCTTCTTTAACTGAGCAATAAGTATATCAAGCTTTTCTTCAAGCTTGCTTTCTTCAGCCTCGGAAATGACCGGAGCTACAAAACAAAGACCAAATCGTCTGCCCGCTTTAGATTTAAGCTTGCCAGCATCCCGACAAGCTTTCTGCAGGCAGCCGAGCATGATTTTGTCCACCACCTCTCTTATGTCGTCTTCTCCAGCCTTTTTACCGAGGTGGGGCCGATGTTTTTTAATTTCGAACAGGTATGTCTTACCATCGATTTGAATTTTCAGGTCGCACCGTCCTGGTCCGTGAGTTTCGTCTTTCCGTCTGCCTTTAAATGTTGCGAATTCCTCCATGGCGGGATAACCCAATGTCCAGGCAGCGGCGGCTAATAAGCTGATCAACGCCCGCTCGTTGTACCGCCATGGACAGTCTTTTTCAGACTTTTTCATATAAATTCTGTTCACTCTACACCAGGCTTTTAAGATGGGCTTAAACTCAGCGAATTCGCCATACTCCACATAGCAATTTGGAATTTTCATAATTAACCTCCCTTCGTCAACGCTGTTATTTATAATGTCTGTTATCAATCACGACTTGAGAGCCACTCAAACTCACTTACTTTAGCTAATTGCAATTTCACGCCCAAAGAAAATCAGTCACCATGGGGGCATGATCCGAAAGTTCCGCGGCCGGCCATTCATTTTTGATGGAGCACGATGCCATCTTCAGCCCTGTTTTACGGTCACAAAAAAGGTGATCAAGCTGATGAGGAAGTGAACGGTGGTTAAGATAGCTTCTCTCTTCATTTTGTTTGCCATGACATTCAAACCAGCCGGCATCCTGAGCTCTGGTGAAAAACATGGTTGAAAACGGAAGCTGACCGTGCTTTCTCAGGTTTTGATCCCTATCAAATAATCTTGAATTATTCCAATCACCTCCGACCAGAAATCGCTTACCCTTAACAAGGGGTGAAATAGCAGCAAAAAATAAATCAAGCGCCCAGGGGGCGTCGCCCGGCTGGGCTATAGCTTTCTCCTCTTCTTCTGTAACTGCTCCAGCTTTATTCATACACTTTTTTAGATAGGCAGGCAGTCTGCGGGCAGGCACATGCACGCTGACCACAATAGCTTCTTCGCCGCCGGGCAAAGATATCTGCCCAAAGACAGCATAATCATAAAGAAGGTTCACCCATTTCTGACCAAGTAAGTCGTTTCTGGCTTTTAGACCCAGGCCTTTTTTCGCAACTATTACAGAACCCCATTCGACCGTAAGATTGCCCAGGAGTTCTCGCTCTCCACATACTATGGTCCATTCTTTGTAGACCCAATCGGGTATCGCTTTTAACTCGACCTCTTGAATCAAGCCAATGTCAGCACCATATGCAGCCAGAAGATGCCACGAGCGTTCCTGAATTTCGTGATTTTTTTCCCGGGACCCTTGGCTCCTTTGATATTGAAATTTATTACTCGCATTTGCTCTCCTTTCGCTTAGAAAATTCTTGGATTATGCTGATCAAAAGGTGGTTGACGTGAATTGAGCTTATGTCTGAGCAGTGACTGCCCTCCCATCATGCGCAAAAGAAGTCCTTTTCAGGGTGCATTTTTAACCCACCACGCTTGTCAGCTTTATTAAGTATAGTATATATTTTGCAACTTTGGCTCAAATGATTTTTATATTGTCAGATAATTGATATAAATCTCAGGGTGTTGGATAGCCCAAGCCAAGCATGACTTCTATGACCTACGAAACTGAAAATGTTCTAAGATCGTGGATTTTCACCGCTACCAGCCCGACTCTTTATTCTCAGCCAGGTTTTAGCTGTTATAAAAGGCAAGGTCAATTAGCGGGGCAAATATATTATAATAGATTTATCTTACCTCAAAACTGTATTTCTCAATTGAAATCGCAGTCAGGTTTGTTGACAGCAGGCGAAATCGTTTAGAAAGATTGCGCAGGGAAGCAAAAAGGAGAGTTCTTATCTTTCTCTTCTGGTAACAAGAATAGCGAATGTAAATATTGAGTTAATCCAGATCTAAAAATCAGGCTGTTCTGGCCGGCAGACGTGAATTTGACAGAGCTGAGGCCGAGATTTAAAATTCAGCCAGCTAAACTCTAAAGCTA
>ENA-UOYA01002568-UOYA01002568.1-activated-sludge-metagenome-genome-assembly--contig:-NODE-2568-length-17424-cov-10.403477_pt1 | contig 17424 bp, 20 predicted proteins | sample MGYA00238163_ERZ764804 | MGnify/ENA primary metagenome ERZ764804 (study PRJEB28919, sample SAMN05720223) | activated sludge metagenome | isolation source: Anaerobic digester | place: Hong Kong... | reverse complement strand
ATACAACTAAAAGGGTATAGGTTTATACTTATCGTTGTCTTATCTTTGTCTCGTTCGCAAGACAATATTAAAACCGTTTTGTGAATCCACAAAATTATTTTGTGTTTATACCAAAATATAGATTTTGTTAATTGAAAAGTCCGATATAATAGATCAAAATCAAAGCTTCCGGGCTTTCTATCCTCGAATTGTCTAAAAAAACAGGCATTTCGCAGCATAGAATTTACAATTTCATGAGTGGAAGGACTGATGCAAACTATAAGGACCTGGCACTTTTAAGCGAATATTTCGCTTCAGCACAACAAAAAGTTAGTGAGGAAACAAAAGAATATGGTACTGTTCAGCTTCAGCTGAAGTACATATCCACCCTAGAAGAACAGAATCGGATGCTGAAGGCCCAGCTGGATCTGTTATCCGCCAATGTAGAAGCTAATTTAAAGTTATTAGGGCAGGGTCAGGCCGTACTACTGGCTCACCAGAAGGCGCTTGAATGGTATTTAACGCGGCAGGCTGCTGGAAATCACGGGAAAAAGCATCAGGCGGAACTGGAAGAACTGGGCAAAATGCTATCAATGTTCGCAGGTCCTTCCCCCGAAACGGGCAGTTAATGCGGCAGTTTTGGCAGATATCTTTCATACGGCAAAGGTTACACGCAATATACAGCGGAACACTAACAATTGTTAACTAATACCACTAAGTGGTAATGGCAAAACTTAAAAAAGCAGAAAACTTTAAGGATCCTGTAACAGCTGCCTTTTACCGGCACTTCCGGCAGCTGCTGGATGATAAGCAGATTATCTGGGATGAATTCGTGCAGCACTTCGGAAAGGATAAGCAGTGGTGGTGGAGCAATTTCTACAATATGCGCAGCGGCCACCGGTCTGTTACCCTGGAACAGCTGCTTACCGCGCAAAGGGAATATAAGGCACCGGTGGGGGAGTGGTTTAAGAAATGAAGTTTATAAGGGATAGCTACCTGGTGAGTGATGAAACTGATAGTGCCGCTTACAATGTGGTATATGATATTGAAGCCAGTTATGTAAAGAAAGAGTTAGAGAAAGAGTTACAGGTTATCGTAAATATTGTGCAGTGCGATATTGTAACGGGCAGAAAGCATTCAGTATGTACCGGCTTTCTTACTTATCAAGCTGAAATAGCTCAACCTGTTGGTTACCTTCAAGCATCTTTTGTATTGAGTGATTCATTATTTCGGTCATTGTTTCATGCGGCAGCGTTTTTGCCAGAACAGTGTATCGGTATCCCTGGGCAAATAACGGGCTATTTTCAGGAATCTTTTGAACGTGATCTGGAAATGCTAATGGCACTAATCTGTTCTCCCTGATCCCGGCATATCCCTTTTCCATAAAACTTTCATCAATACTGGCAGTAAGCTTCATGTTCTGGTTTTCCCTGAAGGCTTCTTTTATTTTATCCATTTCCCAGCCTGAAAAGAATTGCATTTGTTAGTGTTTGCTATTAAGATAGGCACTCCCGTTAACCTATAGCAGGACAAAAAATGCAGATTTTATTGAAATACAGAGATTTCTGCCGGAACGCGCCGGGAAAAAATAAAAGAGGCCATAAAACATCACGCGTGCCCTGTCTTTCGGGCCGCCGGATAGGTTTCATCATAGAAATATGATTACCGCACCCCACCACCGCCGCCGCCTGTATTATTTGCGGTCAGGATCAATTTCTTCTTCAGCACAGCATCCAGGATCATATCAAACACATCACTGAAGTGGGTAGTTTCAGATTGATCTAATCCAGGATACTGAGTAGTATTCTCATACCGCTTATCTTTTTCAGTCTCCCCTTTACGCCCGATTTTGGCAGGTGCCCCCTCTATACTTTTTATTAGCTTGCTGCATCGATCAGCATGAATATATATTTCAGTGCCAAGATTATTTTCATTCAATAACCAGTATTTAGTATCCAGAAACTTCTGGTAGTGGCCTGGCTGCCTACCAGTATATACTTCATTTACTTTCCATCCATGTTCCTTCAACCCCCTTACAACTATATCCATATAACTGCTGGCATTATTTCGCCTTGCTACAGCTGTTTGATCAAATACATAATATACAAGCTTCTTAATATGTGTGCTATACTTATTACAGAATAGCTTTAAAGCTTCTTCTAGACCATCAGGGGCAAGTGTATAAATAGAATCAATAAAGTTCAGGCTATTCCGCTTCTTATCCAGCCCATGCAAAGTACTGACCTGTGCCAATACAACCGGGGACACACTATGCTGGTAATCGGCGGCCAGGATGATGGGCTTATCCGGGTCATAGTCCGTATCCAGTAGATGGGTATGCTTGTCTTTATTGAAGTCAGGATAGAAGCCATCTTCCGGTCGTGTCGGGTCTTCATTCATATAGGCTACATTGAATACATAACCACTTGTATTTTGCTTCTTATCCTTCAGCCATTCTTCACCCAGGATAGCTACTGAATCCATGGCATTGGATTCAATATACAGGGTGGTGTTCTTCCGAAGCAGGGCCAGCCGGGTTTCCAGGGCTTCAATCTGGGGCTCCATCCGGTACCGCTTGTTTATACCGGCACCGTTGTATTCCAGCTTCAGCCGATCCAGTTCCAGCTGCAGGGTAATGATGATATCGAACAGCCGGTAATTATTCTGCTCTTTTTTATCCAACAGCCATTTTAGTTTTGATATATCGGCCAGCTTATCAGTAGCGAAAAACTTGCTCAGGTATAGCGGGTGATCTTTGTAGTACACTTCATTCCCGCGGAAAGCCGGGAATACAATTTCCTTCAGATCGGTAGGGTCCATGAATTTGGCTTCATCGAATACCCCATACTGGCAGGATATACCGTTCGCAGATCCCTTTTTAGCCAGGGAAATTATATACTGGTTTGATCCATTGTGCCAGCTGATGATGTGATCGTATTTTTTTGATGGCACCCGGATAAAGGGCCGCGGCCATGCTTTAGGTGGTGGCTGCCCGATCACGAAATGCACGCCTTCCACCAGCCCATAAGTGGTAAGGCTGTTGAATAATGGGTTCAGGGTATTATCGCCCAGGTGTTCAAAGCTGGGGCCGCAAATGATGCCGCTGGCCTGTGGCATCTGGTAGGTACAATCAGCCAGGTACAGGCTGATGCCCTGGGTAGTTTTGAAGGATCCGCGGGAGGCCAGCAGATAGGTTTCCTTTGGCCGGATCAATTTTATCCTGGCCATCGGTCCGGTAAGCTTGATTTCCCGGATATCGGCTTCTTTTGGATCAAAGGTCTGTACCATGTTTCAGCTGTGAATTCATGATCAGGGCATCGGCTTCTTCCATGGCAACTTCTACAGGCATAGGCGCTGCAGGTGCAATACCGGCAAAATTGAACAGGAATACCGGCTGTTTGGCAGGCGGTGCCACATCTTCAGAAGGCATAGAGTTCAGCGTATAGGTAAGGGCTTCTTCCAGTTTAGCCAGGGCAGCCATATCTTTTGCATCGCCTGTAAATTTTCCCCTTAGCTTTTCATCTTCATCATCCATATTGAACAGGGCGCGCCGGATCTTCATCAGGTCTTTTTCCTGGCGCTCAAATTTTAGGAACATCACGTACCGCTTATCCATACGCCGGGCCTGTCCAAACACTTCCTGCGCGCTGAATACATCATTCTGGGCAGTAAAGCGGCTGATGGCATAGGTTTGCACAAGTTGATCGCAGATTTCCCGGAATGATAGTTCATCCTGCAGCAGTTTATCTGCAGCTTCCCAGCGGGCCAGTATCTTTTCATCTTCCGCTTTCAGCTCCACCGGTTCCTGCATCAGGAACTTTATGATCCGGCTTTTGCTGTCATTTTCTTTCAGGAATCCCTTCATCTATAGCCCTGTTTAATTTTTTATTGAGTTCGCGCAGCTGGGTGGCCAGTGTATCCCATTTGGCCAGCCATTTGGTGCGCTTGTGATCGGTAAGAGCCGTGCGGGATAGTTTCCCGGCCAGATCGCGCAGGTAGCGTTCATTGTTCTGCTTTTTGCGGTAGGCTTCTTCCAGGCTGATATTTTCTTCCACGGTCTTTACCGGTACCGGAAGGCTGCCATGCTGCTGGTAGTATTCCTTTTCTGCATAGATGCCATTGATTTCATCCTGCAGTTCCAAGATCCGGCCAGCCATCTGCCGGGCTTCTTCTTTCTTCTCCTTTACCCGCTGGCCCTGATTGGCCACTTCATGCAGACGGCCCTGCAGCATGGTCATTTCGCCGTACAGGGGCCGCCAGCGTTCGCGCAGGCTGGTCAGGATATCATCGGGATCATCCGGCCACTGCTTGCCCGTGGATACGATCACGGTTTCCGCCTTTTTTACGATCTGCTTTTCCTCACGGGTGGTTTCCAGCAGCCCACGCAGGGCTTCCACCAGCTTTTTCCTCTTAAAATCGGTTTCAATGGGTTCCATAAAGCAATTACGCAGGAGGCGATCTGTACCGTATTTCAGGTACAGATTCACGCCTTCCTGGTAGCTTCTGGAACTGTTCAACCAGCTTACGATTGGTTCCATAAAGTGGTTACTTCATAAACATGAAATTGGTAAAACAATGGTACAACTAAGAAGCAGCAATATCAGAAACCTATCCGGCGGAGGGAAGGACACCTTTTTCCGCGATCTGTTCCAGCAGCTGCAGCATGCGCTTCTGCCGGGCATTTTCTTCTTTACTGGGGGTAACCTGTACGAAAATGATACCTACCAGCGGGGTAAAGAGCAGGGAAATCAGCAAGGCCCCAAAAAAACCGGTTAACCGGTCTGTTCCTTGTATTGCAGCGACAAGTGAAAGGAAAATGTACGGGATAAACAAAACGGCTAATGTGCCGAATTCTGAATAGTTCTGTTCCATAAATCAGGTTTTTGTCAATTTATGGAAAGATCGGCATAGCGTATATACCACAAAGTGGTACTATACCACCCGGATCAGTTCTGCCTGGCTTAACTGGGCCAGCGGCAGGCTCACGCTTACCTTGCTCACCAGGTATTCTGTATTCCGGATCAGTACGGTTTGATTGTACCGGTAATCCAGTACATCCTGCAGGGTCCACTGCAGATCCACGGTTACTACTTCCGTTTGCCGGATGAAATCCAGAAAGGTTTTCCAGTAGGGGATGTATATGCCTTCATCGGCGGTTCCATTGGCAAACTGCCAGCTGAGTGCATAGTTGCCCACTTTTGTGCCATTGGGGGCATAGTGGCCAGCTGCTCCATAGGGGTAGGCATAATTGGGCTGGGCAGTGTTATTTATGGTTTGCTGTACCCCGTGGTAGTAAGCCGTATAGAACGTGCCTACTTCATCGGTGCCATCGGTGAGGCTGATCAGCGGCACCACCACTTTTTGGGGCAGTTCGGTCATTGCTGTATTGCGGTAGGCAATAAAAACGGTGCCCGGCGGCTGCAGGTTGGTGGATACGGCATCATTGGCATTATCCGGCTCATAATTCGGCAGGTTATCGCTGGCTTTCTCCCATTTAGCCACGTTGGTGGTTCCATCCACAGTACAGATATACCAGGCATTTTCCGCCCGGATCAGGTAGCAGTGGTTCTGCAGGGCTGTGGTGGCCGCCGGAAGGCCGTACTGGTTATCCAGTTCGCCCTGGTATTCCAAGTAGGTAAAATCCAGCTTTTCGGTGGCCCCGGCATGCTCCATGCGGTAGATTTTGCCGGTCTGTACCTGTGAATCGTAAATAGCACCGGATTTACCGGTGAAATCTTTCTTCACCCGGGTGGCCAGTATATCCTTTCGCCAGTTTACCGTAAGGGTGCGGGTATTATCATCGAAATCGTACCACCAGCCAAACTTATTGGCGAGACTTACCAGGTAGTTGCCCAGGCCCAGTTTCGGCAGCATGGTTTTGAAATCCCATACCACGTTCATGGATCCGGAAGCGGCATTCAGCCGGTAAGGGATGGCGGCACTGTGGATCAGTACTGATTTCAGAAAATCGGGATCCTGCAGCGGATCGCCGGTGATATTCCAGCCAAAGGTGGCAAACAGCTTCTGCAGGATGAACCGGTGAAAGGGGAAGGGGCTGTACTGGTTATAGTACAGCTTGCTGGTGCCCTGGGTATAGTCGGGGCTGTAGCGGGTGGGGATCACATCGGCACCCATCGGGGCGCAGCAGTTAATGATACAATTGGCGGATTCCTGGCCACTCAGTCCGGCTTCATTCACAACTGGGAAAAAGGCATAATCATAGGCTGCCGGGTCGCTGTTATTCATCACATCGGTTACATGCCCGATAAAGCCGGTATTTGGGCCAGCTGTTACAAAGCCTTCCCAGGGGAAGCTGTACGCGGCCCCATAGTCCACATCGCGCAGGGTCTTTTCTTTGATAGCCTGCCAGAAGGCCCCCTGCTTGAAGGTATAGTACAGGCTGATCGATCCACGTAAAGGGAAATTGTAGTGGCCGCGGCGGCGTTCGATCTTGATGATACCGCGGGAGTGCGGTAATCCATCGGCCCATAGCTGCGCGGCAATGCCTTCCGTATTTGGTTCTGATGAGGGCAGGGCCAGCGCCCCCAGTAACCTGGCATTGGTATCCGTAAGGCGAACGGTAAAGGGCAGGCTGTATTCGCCGGTCAGTTCGCTGCTCAGGTTCAGCAGATGGCTGTTCTGCTCCAATTGGATATTGGTGCCTGCAGCCAGTTCCAGAAATTCACCGTTTATTTTAAACGAAATCCGCATCAGTTAAAGGGGGTATTTCTCACATGAATGGTTACGCCTGCCGGTGCGGTGATATTCGCCCATGTAGCTATTCCGCCTGCCAGGCTGGCCGTATAGAAAATTCCACCGATTTCCATATCTACCTGCACTGGATTTACGCTGGCCAGGGTAAGTACCACGGCTGCGCTGGTAATTGCAGGAAGGTAGAATCCATCATATCCCAATCCGTTCACGGTACCGCTGTTTACTGTAGTACCGTTCACTTTCAGTTCCCAGGTGGTATTCACCGGGGTATTGTTGTAGATGGTGCTGTTATCGGCAGGTAATCCGGGATCTGTATTTACAGCGTAGGATGCCACGGGTCCGTAATTATCTGCGCTGCAGGCTGCCTGCATCTGCAGGCTGATCTGGGCCCCATCGGGCACTACTATGGAAACGGTACCGGATGCTGCAAAAGCGATATTCTGCCAGATATCCTGGTATCCGGGAACTTTCCAGCGCAGGCCGGTACCAGATCCGGCTACATTGTACGCGAAAACAACCGTGGCATTACCGCCAGCGTGGGTAATGGTGGTTCCGGTGATATTTACGGCTGTAGCGCATACGTTGGTGCTGGGATCTGCGCTGCCCAGGTCAATATCAGGGGTATAGAATTCGCTGCCGCTGTCTGCCAGGGTGAATTCAATGGGGAAGTTCCACTTCATGGCATCGGAACGGGTGAGATCGAAGCCGCCCTGTATCAAATTCAGCGGCCAGAAGCGGCCATACTTTAGCATGTAAGCTTCGCGGTTCAGCAGGCAATCGCGAAGCCGATCCTGTTCTTCCTTGCCCAGGTAACCGATATCAGCCTTATACCGGACCTGCTCAGTGGCCGGATCGGTACGGAGCAGGGCAGGCGGGGTGCTGGATTCGGCATAATCGGGTGCGGCACTGCGCTGGGATGTGGTCAGTTCATAATCCAGCGTAGTGGTTTTTACGCCGCGGATCCGCACAGTATCCAATCCGCCGATGGAGTTCCGGTAGAACAGCTGCAGGTTATTGTAATCATTCCGGTTATCCAGGGTGAAGGAAAATTTTTCCGTTACAATGCCCAGGCCGCCGCTGGAAGTATCTTCCAGCCAGCACTGCCAGTACCAGATGGATTTTCCTAGCGTAAGTGTATCCAGCCCCAGTTCTTTAATGCCTGCAGGCAGGTACAGCCAGTTGCCTTTTTTCAATCCGTATACTGCATAGGATGTACTGGCATCGGTTTGATCGGTATAGAATACCCGCACTTTGAACTGGATGGAAAGTACGTTTGCTTCCAAGGAAAGATCATTAAAAAGCAGGTTCAGCCAGGTAAGGTAGATGCGTTCTGTAAGGCCAGCCAGGCGGTTCCGGATCTGCCAAGTGAAAAAGGGCTTCTGGGCGGTCAGGTATTGGGTGAAGAACGCATTCCCGCGATACCGGAAGGCATGCACGCCACCCTTAAAGCCCCAGCGGATGAAATTTTCTTCTGTATTGTTCCAGGCCGTATTTACATCTGTAGTACTGATGGTTCGGAATTCCACATAGAATTCCATTGATGCGCTGGGTGAGTTATACGGAACTGCACCAGCATTTACCGGCGGCAGGTAGTGCTGCAGGTAGGGGTGCAGCTGGGCGCTGATATCGATCTGGGCCTTGCCCTGGTACGGGGAAAGGGTATGAACGGCCAGCGTAGTGAAAATACCGGTACCGGCAATCCGGTACTTTACCCGTGCCTGGAATACCAGCGTATTATCGGCTGTGGCATCGTTATCGAAAAATTCGTATACGATGGGGTTACCTGTGAAGTTGTATTCGTAAGGTCTTTTCGTTACAGTGATCATGCCCACTTCGCGGCATCATATTCCGGAGCCCAAACGGTTTTATAAACGGTCAATTCCCAGCCATAGTGCTGGATCAGCTGCATATCCTGGATAAAGCGGTATTCCATCTTGTAGCTGAGGCCGCGCAGGGGGCCGCAATCATCAGCCTGCAGGTCATGCAGCATTTTTGCCCGGAAATCCATCATGATCTGCCACATCTTATCAATTTCTGCATCCCGTGCAGCTGTAGTATCCCCGTTATTGGTAACCACATATCCCAGGAAGCTGAGTACAAATAACTGCCGGTACTTGCTTTCTTCCAGATCTCCTACCTGCTGGGCACTGGTATTTTCCATGATCACGATCCGCTTGAAGGCTGCTGCATCGGATGCAATGGCATTCAGATCATCATTAGATTCCAGGCGGATGAATATCTTTTTTGTGGCATCCCCGTTACCCAGATCCACATGGCTGGCAGCCAATCCCTGCAGATAGTCTTCAAAAGCCTTCAGGTTCATCTTACAGTTTTTTGCTGCGCTCCATTGAGATACAGAGATCCATGAAGAACAGGTGAATATTCATTTTTTCTACATCGGAGAAGGTGCCGTAATGGCCCGATTCTGCTACATCGCGCAGCAGGGGAACGAAGCCAAAACGGGATGGGCTGCCTCCGGAGCTTTCAAAGGGATCGGGATACTTATTTCGGATGGCGATAAAATTATTCCGGTAGAGTTTGGCAATAGCCAGCTTTACCGGTTTGGGCCATTTGCATACCGTGGTATAATAAGTTTCAATCAGGTTCTGGTTAAAGGGTTCGCGGTGATCGTTATCAGGATTTACTTTATGATCGTATACCCCTTTTCTCAGTGGGCGGTACAGGGTGGCCGCCAGCATATCCAGGTGCTGCTGTTCGCCGGTTTCTTCCCATTTCTGGAAGAAGAATTCACCCCAGAAGTATTCCAGTACCGATACATTGCCAAAATCATCAGCCGGGCCGTGGAAATCCTTATACTCAGGGATCAGATTACGGGTAAGCAGGTTTTCATCGTTTTCTTCATACAGCCATTCCACCAGGTGCATGTGTTCCAGCACATCAATCAGCCGGGTTTTCATGCGGAACCAGCTGAGGCCAGCCATAGTACGGAAGAACAGTACATTGGCTTTTTCCACTGTTACATCCTTATGGAATACTTCCATGATCCGGATCAGCTGCTTCCGGCTCAGTTCATTCCACTTTTCGGGGAATGTATAGTATCGTTTTCCGATCTGGATGATGGTCATGGCTTATCCTCCTATTACAAATGAGCCTTTCCGGTTTCCGTTATTGGTCTGCAGGGTAGGGGTTCCGGTATTTGCCGGAAGCATGGGGCTTAATTGGAATGCAGTACTGAAATCGGTACTGAAATCATTGGAGAAATCACCGGCATAGGCTCCCTTCATGTACCGTACCAGGTCTTTCAGCCAGTTCTGGCCCATGCTTTCCATTTCATCCAGCATCAGCTGCAGGTTCAATCCGGCAGCATTGGAACGGCCAGAAGCGGGTTCTTCCGCATTGCCGCTGCTCAGGATGGTAAGGCCGTTGCCATCGATGCGTACAGACTGCTGGCGGATGGCGTGCTTTATGGTGAAGGATACAATAGCCTTTTTGAAGGGTACCATCATATCCACTTCGTTACTGTCTACCGTGATCAGTGCATCGGTGCGGCCTTTCAGCCATTTCAGCATTTCCCGGCCAATGGTGGGTACAATGTAGCGTTCCTGTACATCCAGGATAATGGGCTGCAGGATCCAGAAGGTTCTGTACGGATCATACAGCTTGTAATGCTGGCTGAAATCGGTAGCTTCCCGGATGGCCAGGGCATCCAGGCGCTTGTATTCGGCGCTGGCGGTCCATTCCGGCAGGCTGGCCTTCTGCTCAAACAGATGGCGCAGCAGCAGATCCATTCCTTCAGCGGCGCGCTTTTCCAGCGAATCGCGCAGGGCTTTGAATTCCCAGCTGTGGGCGGCCTGCATATTGGCGGTATCAGCCGTGCGGATACCCATATCGGTGATCTGGGTCTGCAGGGTACCCAGTTCTTCCGCGTAGGTGATATTGGCCACTACCCGCTGTACCCGTTGCAGCAATACGGAATAGGCATCAGTACCGCCGGTATTCAGTGTGGCAAAATCAGTATTCAGCCGGGTATACAATGTATTGCCGATAATGGGCAGGATGTGGATCAGTTCCTTGCCTTCAAAATCGGGCAAAGGGGATTGATCGCTGACATTGGCCAGCTTTACGTATTTGCGCACATCGGCTACCGTTCTGAGTAGTGCCATAGGTTTATTATTGCCCCGTTACAGCGGGGGTGCTGCTACCGCCTGTATCCAGGGTGGTAGGTATAGTGGAACTGATTACCCATTTAAAGCCCTTGTATTTGTCCATCCAGCCATTGAATTTGGCCACAATATTCAGGATACGGATCAGCTGGCGGCGTTCTGGTTCGGCCATCATAACCTGCAGCAGGGTGCTTTCCCGCACATTGCTGCCGCCCTGGCTGTTGGTATACGGTCCGCTGGGCAGGCTGCCGCCGTTAATGGCAGGATTCCAGCCCATAGCAAAAGCAATCATGCTTCCGGATGTGGAAGAATCTTTCAGCAGTTCGCCATCGATGGATTTATCTTCTACCGGCTCGATCTTGATATAATCCACAATCTGGTTAGTGGCCAGATCGGTATAAAATTCAGTCCAGATCGACTTATAGGCATTGCTGGAACCAGCCAGATACTGATCTACTGACTGAAACCAGGCTTCCCGCATTGCACGCTTTTCTTCAAAAGTGAAATCACGCGGCTTATCATCTTCACTGATATAAACAAACTTATCCCAGAATTTTTCACTGATCTTGATCAGGTATTTGGGGCGCATGTTATTTTCATACATGGCCGCTTTCATTTTCGGTACGCCGATATTGATATTTACCCAATCACGGGCGGCATACCAGTCAGGATCAGAATAATATTTTGTATCCCAGTCCGGTTCACGGCCTGTAAAAGCCACCTGCAGTTCGTTTGTTTTTTCTATAATCTTTTTCAGGTGTTCCTGTGCAAAGGGAAGATCCAGCAGCACAAAGGGCAGTATTCGCTTATCATCTTCAGAAGTAACGCGGCCCCATTCACTGCACAAGTAGATGCCATCCAGTTTATTCTGGTCATTCAGCTTTTTGTACCGCATTTCCGTAATATCATCCCGGCGGATCCGGGCAATCCGGTCGCGCTTCAGGTTGAAGGCAAAGCGGCCACAGAAATTACCATAAGCATACCGGTCTTTCAGCATGCTGTACAGCTGATCATAGATATTACTTTCATCCAGAAATTCATTGATTTCCGGATCATCAATTACTTCTTCAATAATGAATTCCCCTTTGGAATCATATTTACCCTTAACCGGAAGTACGCCCCGGTTAACGGCAAAAGTGGCTTTTGCCTTAATGATGGCCTGCAGTTCGCCGCAATCATCAATCAGCTTTTTAAGGGTAATGGGGAACAGGTTATCGGATCCCCAGGGCTGCCAGGGACCTGCTACCAGGTTCTGGATGGTGGGGGCGGGTGTATCTGTAAATTCTTTTGCAGGAAGTACGGAACTGGCCGATACCGTGTAAAACATGGCACCGGACTGCTCGCCCACATAGAAGCCATTAAATTGCCGTATTCCCATACTTAATTGATTACTATTTTATCATTAAAAGTTGTGATCAGTGCCAGGTGAACCTTTACCAGGTGCTGCTGGTGGATATTCGGATTGTAAATATTCACCGTGGTAGCCGGATCATAGCGCCGGGGGCTCAGTTCATTCTGCCGGGCCTCTTTGGGCAGCGGTTCATGGTCTTTTTTCATCTTGCACCAGTTCACCACTGTTTTCAGTTCCCCGCCTGTTTTCCGTTTCGCATCGTAGCTTACGTAGGTCATGGAAAAGGCCCTGCCACTGTCCATTTCTTTTAATACATCGTAGCGCAAAATCGTTTCCATCTGCTTCAGTTAAAAGGACAATTGTTGCCGCTGTTTACCAATGAATTTTTCCAGTAGGTATTCCGGGCCCAGCTGGCGCGAAAACTGGGAACTGGCTAAAACAAACTTGATCAGATCCAGCAGATCCTTTTCAGAATAGCCGGTTTCATCAATGCGGTAACCTGCCTGCCTCAGGTATTTCCGCATGGTGGTATGTTTTACTTCCTTCCCGCGTTTCAGGGTCAGTTTGAACTGCTGCTTTGCGCCTACAGTCATACCCATAGGCTGGTGCCCTTTGCGGGTTTTCAGTTCTTTCCGGAATTCCCGTTCAAGTATATCCATTACTTCATGGTTACATCCTCAATAATGCTATCCAGGCGGCCCTGCTGCTTGTTGAACTGCTGGATGCTGGCATAGGCTACTATACCGCCATCCAGCTGCTGCTGCAGCCTGGCCAGGGTCATGTTCATGTTCTGGATGGTTTCTTCCAGTACGGCTGTATCGGAGCCGGAAGGCCCGAACGTGCCGCCCCGTTCGTACCGCGTCAGGCGCTGTACCGATTGGCTGGCATGGCTGAAATTGATGCCAGGGAGCCGCCCACCACGGGCGTAAACGGCACTGATCCGCTGCCCGTTCCGGTGCATGCTGCTGTAGAGCAGTTCATTAACGATCCGGGCATTGTTCCGCACGGTATTCCGGCTCAGGATCACTTCGCCGCCTTCCACTTCTGCTTCCTTCTGGCCGGTACGGGGATTGATAACCGGCATGCCGCCTTCTTTGTGGGTGGGACCGTTCAGGCGGCCACCTTTGGCGAATTCCGGGTACTTCTTACTGGCGATAAGGCCCAGCTGCACGGCAGCCAGGGCGCTGATGATCGATATTACGATAGGAGCAGTGGCCGGGCTGGTTAAAGCCTTACTGATGCCTTCTGCCGTATTGATAGCTACCCGTAAGCTGGATTCGATCTGATCGCGGCGGAACTGGCGTTTCCTTACGGCTTTCTCCTTCCGTTCCAGTTCCAGATCGGCAATTGCATTCTTCCGGTCATATTCCTTCCGGCTGATCAGATTGGATTCCAGCAGGCGGGTGTAGTTTTCCTTCTTCTTTTCGGTTTTCCGGCGGTCCGCTTCCAGATCCTGATCTTCCCTGTCTGCTATTTTGCTGCTGAGATCGGAAAAGATGCTGGTAACCTGATTGGCATAATCCACGTACATGGAAATGCGTTCAGAAAGCTTCATCTTCTCCTTCTTATTCGGATCCGGTTTATTTTGGGCTGCCTGTCCGGGGGTGCGACCTTTAGCCAGGTCAAAGATGCTGCCTATAGGATCGGTGAGATCCACGGCACCGGGGCCGGTACTTACACGGCTTTGCAGCAGTTCAGCATAGGCATTTTCGATTTCATTCTGCCGGGCCTGGATAATCCGGTTCACCAGATCTCCGTTATTCGTTTTATAAGCCCGTTCTTCCAGCTTACTGAATGCTTTATCAATATCGGCAACCTTCTGCTGGAATTCAGAAAGCCGTTTTACATCAAAGGATTCTACCAGATCACGTAGTTCAGCATTCAGCTTTGCAATTTCATCAGCCCGTTCTTTTGCCGCTTTTGCTGCTGGATTTTCCCCATTGTCATTACCGCCACCTGTTCCTAATATTTTGTTACCGTTAATAACTTCAAGAATGGCGCTTAATCTTCTTTCCTGCAATGCTACATTACGTTCCAGTAAAAGTTCTATTTCTGCATCAGTACCTTGCCTTGCTTTTTCAAGTTCTGCTTTAAGATCATCTAATCTTTTACGTTCAGCGTCTGTTACTTTTTGCTTATCAGCTGCACTTAGTTTAGAAAGTGCATTTTTCTGTTTATCTGTTAACCCTGATCCTCTGTTAATAGTTTCCAGGTCATCTCTTTGCTTTTGCAGCCTTCCGCCAGAAATACCCCTGTTAATGCTTTCAAATAAAAGATCGTATCCTTGAATAGCACCATTTAATTTTTCAAGAATAAAAGTGAAAGCAGGTGCAAGAAAGCTGCCTACATTTTCTTTGAAGTCGGCAAAAGCCTGCTTCATTTTAGCCATCTTGCCAGGAAGGGTTTCTCCAAAAGCATCAGCAGCACCTTTTACCTTTTCGCCCAATTGATTTACTACTACCCCAAAGCGTTCACTGAGTGTTCCGGCATCTTTTATATTGATGCCATATTCCTTCAATGCCTTTCCATTCCCTTCCAGGGCTTTGATGATTACACCAGCACTTTCCTGTAAACTGATCCGGGAATCACTGGCGAAATTGATGATGACCGGAAGCAGCTGGTTCATCTGGCTTTCAGTAAGCTTACCATAAGTGATCAGCTTATCGAATACCCCTACTATATCATCGTTATCCAGGAACTTGAACCGATCAGCCAGATCCTGTGCTTTTTTCTGTATTCGGTCAAAAGCATCACTTCTGCCCAGGTTCTTCAGTTTGTTTTCCAGGCGTGCGCTGGCTTCTTCTGCCTGCAGGAATTCATCCACACTATCCTGCAATAAACCGGGAAGCTGCTGTAATGCAGAAACCCCAAGACCAATACCAAAGCCCTGGGCCAGTCCTGTAAATACAGATGCACCTGCAGACTGTATTTTCCCTAAAACTCCACCGGATTTATTGATCGTTTCATTTACTCCCAGTGCCTGCTTACGCAGGGCTTCCAGTTCGGTTTTTGCCTGCCGGTACTGATTTATTTTCTTATTGAATCCTGGATCGTCTTTACTCAGGTTTTTCAAGTCGCGTTCCAGCGCCTGTACTGTTTTGCTGATATCGCGGATGGATGGAGCCAGCTTTCCGGAAAGCTTCTTAGTAGCGGATTCGATGGGCTGTTCCAGCTTCTTCAGTTCGCTGGATAGTTTGGCCACCACGCGGGGATCTGTGGCCTTTTCCAGCGCATCCTTCAGTTCCTTTTCCTTTTTCTTCAGGATATCCAGGGCGGCCTGGGCGGAACCGGTTTCTATGTATATGTTAACCTGCCGGTTGGTAATTTCAGCCATTAGGGTTTCCCGATATTATTCTTGTCAATAAAAAGGTTTCCTGTTACCACTGCTCCCAGTTCTATAGCGGCGATCTCCGAAATTTTCGGGATACCCTGGGGGCCTGTCAGTGCCGTATCAATGAAAGGCTTTGCCTGCCGGTTTCCGGTGCCTGCCTTGCCCAGGCTGGCCGGATCAGTGCGCCGGCGCTCGCCATACCGGGTTTGCCATCGGGAGCCTACAAGGCCGCCCTGGCCTTTACCAGCACCAGTATGCGGGTAGATCAGTGCGCGGGGGAACTGATAGCCGATCCGGTTAATAGCGCCTTCACGCTGCCGGAAACGGGCTTTCAGCTTCCGTAAGGAATCCCCGGTACTGGGGGAATTCCGCCGGTGCTGGATGCCCAGCTGCTGGCCACGGCTTTTCATATCCGCTTCCAGCCTCAGGCCCTGTTCCTCAATCTTGCTATTATAGTTCGCGTATTGGCTCATAAACTGAAAAAACCCGCCTGCGCTGAGGCGGCGGGTTTTGCTTCAATATTGGTGGCTTATTCGGCTTGCTGTGGTTTCTTTTCCCAGAGATCTTTACGGCCCTGTTTGATCAATGCTTCAGCCACATTCGGGGGAATATCCTTTACGTGGGCATTGTACAGTTTCGGGATCCCGATTTTACGGTTCCAGTTAAAATCAGGAGCCGTTTCAAACCGTTCAGCTGTTTCCGGATTGCTAAATCCGGGGGTAACTTCTGCCATACTACTTCAGAGATTACGGAGTGAAGTCAACTGCCGCGGTATAGTAGAACTTCGCTTTGGTGCGCAGTTCCAGCACATAACGCTTCTGGCCATTTACTTGCTCCGGGTTATTGGTTTGGCTGTCGAACGTTACACTGGCGCTTACCGGGTTACAGTCATCGCCCAGCTGGTAGTACGCATCTGCCACCAGGCAGTTAGCATCCTTCAGCCAGAAAACAGTGTTATCGTTCAGCAGGCGGTTTACCTGTTCCAGGATTGCTGCGCTGTCGCCCAGGATTTCTGCACGTACAACGTGGATCAGTTCCTTTGCACCCACATCACCACCGGTTTCAGTGGTATGCTGTACGGATCCGATCTTAGCTTCCCAGATGTGTGCTGCTTTACCAGCAGCCCAGGTATGCGCAACTGCAATTGCCAGGGTATCGCCCAGCACTGCACCGGCTGCAGAAGGGCGCTGCCAGGTACTGATATCGGATACTTCCGAAAAGTACAGCGCATTTTTATAGCCGCCCTGCTTATTGGACGCTGTGCTGTTGGTGAGATTGCCGTATGTGGCCATTTCAGTATTTTTTGAAAGTGGAGAATCAAATTACTTCTTCGATCACGGTACCAATACATCCGATTTCCACAAGCTTTTGCTGCGCTTCAGTATCTACCAGTATTTCTACAGCGGTACGTACACCTACATCAGGGATATTAACCCTTTGCAGCAGCATCCTGTAGCTTTTACCATTTACGGTAAAAATATCGGGTGATTGGGATTTTTTTTCTTTTGCCATGGTATGAAAAGGGCCCCGGATATTTCACCGGGGCAATTTTTTATGCCTGATCATTCACCACCAGGGCTTCCAGATCCTGAATCTGGCAACCGCCAGCCATCATCAGACGGACTTTCAGGATATTGAAGTTGGGGGTTGGGTACATGCTCACACCTTCCAGGTCAGTACCAAATACCAGGTTATCGTCGATCGTAGCGATCAGGCGCTGGCTGGTACCCATGAAGGCTACCGGGGTGAGTACTGCGCGGCGGTTATCCAGCTGATATTCGCCAGTGGCGTTTTTCTGGAACTGGAAGCCGTTCAGGGTGCGGTAGTGGGCGGCGTATTTCTTGAATACGTCATAGGAACAGTAGATGCGGTGTCCCATCTCCATCATCCACATGGGAACTGCATCAGCTACCTGCTCCACCTTA
>ENA-UOYA01002566-UOYA01002566.1-activated-sludge-metagenome-genome-assembly--contig:-NODE-2566-length-17430-cov-252.053698_pt1 | contig 17430 bp, 10 predicted proteins | sample MGYA00238163_ERZ764804 | MGnify/ENA primary metagenome ERZ764804 (study PRJEB28919, sample SAMN05720223) | activated sludge metagenome | isolation source: Anaerobic digester | place: Hong... | reverse complement strand
TTTCGCTGTATAGATTCATCAAATCTCGCTCAAGGAAGAATAAGAATGGCTGATACACTCGCCGCACTTATTGCAAAGCGACATCCAAAGAGTCTAGAGGAATATGATCAGGCGCTGCGCGAAGTTATCCAGGAATTTATGTTGCTAGCCTTGTGGCGCGGCAAGTTTTTCAATGAAGCAGCGTTCTATGGCGGCACTGCGCTCCGTCTATTTCATGGGCTCGATCGATTTTCTGAAGACCTTGATTTCACATTGCTTGGACCGAAATCCGACTTTCACTTCGATCCATGGTTTGGTTTTATCAAGAAAGAGCTTGCTGCCCAGGGCCTCGAAGTCGAGATTGAAAAGAGCAAAAAAGCTCACAACATCCAGCCAGCCTTTCTCAAGACTGAAACAAAAAAGGCGCTACTCATAGTAGGCGTAGCAAAAAAGTTTGCAGCATCAGTACCATCGAATAAACTCATCAAGGTAAAATTCGAGGCTGATATCGATCCGCCTTTAGGCTTTGGGACTGAAAATAAGCTCTTGCTCGAACCCATCCCATTTAGCGTAAAAGTACTTGCGCCTGAATCATTGTTTGCAGGGAAGTTTCATGCACTCTTGGAGCGGGAGTGGAAACAACGCGCAAAAGGTCGGGATTGGTACGACCTCGTATTCTTCGTACGAAACGATATACCAGTAAAGCTTGACTACCTTTCCGAAAAGCTCAAAGCTTATCATGAAAAATCGAAAAGCCTTGGCTACGATCCCAATATACCGCTTTCCAATAATAAGGCGATATCCATGCTCGAACAAAGAATACAACAGCTTGATGTGGAATCTGCAAAGAATGAGGTGTATCCCTTTGTAGAAGATAAGGACCAGCTTAGCCTATGGTCACAGGGATTCTTTCTCGACATCGCCCATCGTGTCCGATTTGTGTAACACAGGATATTGAGACAGGATGCACCTGATACTTCGACAGGATACCAGGATTTTTCAGGATTCACAGGATATTTTATGGGGCAAGGGTGGCAAGTAAAAAACCTCAAGCCAGAACTAGCTCCGCCCTCTTTCTTTTCTCCCTCTTTCTTCCTCCAAAACCAAAATCCCGTTCATCCTTATCTTATCCTGTAATCCTGTCTAAAATTATCCTGTCATCCCGTTGACACATTATCCCGTCCATCCTGTCCAACTAATCATGTAAATCAGTAGTTGACATCCAAATTTTCAAGCTTTATCATAGTACTATGATACCTCGTCTGCGGCTTCAGCAACGCATAGAAAATGCCTTTCGCATAGCTCCAATCGTCACCTTGCTTGGACCTCGCCAATGCGGCAAGACCACTATTGCGCGCACTATTGCCCAAGAAAGAGCTGCGACGATATTCGATCTCGAGGATCCTACCGATAATGCAGCGCTCGAGAATCCTAAACTTGTTCTTGGCGAGCTGCAGGGGCTTATCATCCTGGATGAAGTGCAGCGGCGACCCGATCTTTTCCCTGTGCTCCGCGTGCTCGTGGATAGGCCCGATAATGCAACGCTCTTTTTGCTTTTGGGGAGCGCATCGCCGTCCCTCGTGCGCGATGTTTCCGAGACCTTGGCAGGCAGAACAAGCTTCGTCGAGATGCAAGGCTTCAGTTTAGATGAAGTTGGAATCGATGCATGGCAACGGCTTTGGCTTCGTGGAGGTTTTCCCCGCTCTTGGCTCGCAGAATCGGATTCGATAAGTCTCGAATGGAGAAAGGCATTTATCCGCACCTTCCTTGAGCGAGATATTCCTCAGCTTGGTATTTCGATATCTGCAGCCGCGCTTTCAAGATTTTGGACAATGATCGCGCATTACCATGGCCAGGTTTGGAATGGCTCTGCCATTGGGCGTTCGCTTGGTGTGAGTGAAAAGACCGTGAAGCGTTATCTTGAGATTCTCGAAGGTACATTTCTTGTGCGCAGGCTTCAGCCATGGCATGAGAATCTGGGCAAGCGGCTGGTAAAGTCGCCCAAGATCTATATCCAAGATAGTGGTATTCTGCACGCGCTGCTCGGTATCGAAGATAGACGTTCGCTCTTGTCGCATCCTTCAGTCGGCGCATCATGGGAAGGGTTCGCGATCGAGGCGGTGCGTGCAACCTTTCCTTATGGTCAGCCCTTTTTCTATGCAACGCAGGGAGGCGCTGAGCTCGACCTTTTGCTTCTTGCCCACAACAAGCGCTATGGCTTCGAGATGAAGCTCAACGAAGCTCCTACCATGACCCGCTCGATGCGCATCGCGATTGATGACCTCGGCCTAGAAAAACTCTTTGTCATCTACCCAGGCGCAAAATCGTACCCCCTCGCCGAAAACGTCAGTGCTGTGCCGCTCAATGCGCTCAATTCACTTTTACTCGACTAAAAAGGATGCTTCAACAGAATGAATCTCGACAGGATTTACTGAATACTTTGACGGGATTTGCAGGATTGTGCGGGATTGACAGGATATTTTTTCCCTCTTTCTTCCCCCCAAACCAAAAATCCCGTTCATCCCGTCTTCATCGTGTAATCCTGTCTAAAATTATCCCATCCATCCCGTCATCTCCCCTGCCACAGCGTCCTTCCATCCGAGCAGCTGCGCCTCTGAGCGTTTCTGCGATTGTTCTCCCCCGTAGACTAGAATGCGCTGTTCGGGCGGAATGCCTTCTTGCGTGCCGTAAAAGACAAGATGCTTCAAAAACTCGCTCGCCACTGTCATCCCCGATTTACATTCCCAGACGCGCCTCTCTGGATCAGGTCGTTCTGGATTCTCGACAAGATCGATCTCTCTGCCTGCACTGTCTTTCCAGAAATAGAGCGAGGCAGGAAGGCCTTGGTGTACCGCTGCCTTGAATCGTTCTGCAATGATCAAGTTCTCGAACACTGTGCCGCGCAAGGGGTGCAATGCAAGGTCTTCTGGAGTTCGGATTTGCAAAAGGTAACAGAGGAGGCTTGTATCGAACCAATAGAGCTTTGGCGACTTTATCACCCGTGTGGTGAAGTTTTTGTGCCACGATGGCAGAAGAAACACAAGCCACGCAGCCTGCAAGAGTCCTAACCAGCTTCTCACTGTGTTAACGGAGATACCCGCATCGCCCGCGAGCGAAGTAAGAGAGAGCATCTGTCCCGCTCTTCCCGCACAGAGGCGGACAAAACCCCGAAACGATTCAAGGTTCGCAATATTTTTCACAAGGCGCACATCGCGCTCTACATAGGTCGCAATATAATCCCGCGCGAAGAGATCAGCAGGCAGATTCTTCGCTCGTACACGAGGGTAAAAGCCACGCCACGCCGCTTCCTGCCAGCTTGCATCGAGCCGTTCTCTGCCAAGCTCTTGTGCAGAAAAAGGGAGCAAGGTAAGCACCGCGGTTCTGCCTGCAAGGCTCTGGCTCACCTTTTCCATAAGGAGGAAATTACTTGAACCAGAGAGAATATAGCGCCCAGGGGGTGAATGATCGGCATACCCTTGCAGGTAATTAAAAAGCATTGGAGCGCGCTGCACTTCGTCGATTATTATGCCATTGGCTTCAGCCTGGGACAAAAATCCACGCGGATCCTGTTGCGCAAAATCCAGGGTATCAGGATCGTCCAATGAAGCATATGCTTTTTCTGGCCACATGGCGCGCAAAAGGGTAGTCTTTCCTGATTGTCGAGGCCCTGTCAGCGTCACAAGCGGATAATACCGTGCTGCCTCTCGCAGCGCACCTTCCAAACACCTCGGAATAAAATCCATAGAGTAATTATAGTGTACTCATGCAAATCAATCAATCGATTGATCTTTTTGCGCAATACCTCGACAGGATTTACTGAATACTTTGACAGGATTTGCAGGATTTTGCAGGATTGACAGGATATTTTTTCTCTTTTTCTCCCCCCAAACCAAAAAATCCCGTCCATCCTTCTCTTATCCTGTCATCCCGTCCTTCTCTTCCCCCAAACAAAAATCCCGTTCATCCAGTCTTAATCCTGCCATCCTGTCGAAACATTCTCCCGTCTATCCTTATCTTCATCCTGTCCAAACATTATCCTGCCATCCCGTCAAGAATTCTCCTGTCCATGCCCTCTAGCCATACTCTTTCATCACGTCTATTTTCCTACTATATTTTTCCTGTATGCAGACCCACTACAAGGTTTTTCTCAACGACGCTGTGACCGCCCGCTTTTCATCCATGTCTATGTCCGAGCGACGCCGCTTTTCCGAAAAAATGCGCTTTCTCGCTGCCGGTATCTGGGAAGGCGGCATTCTCGTAAAGAAACTCTCTGGCCAAACGGGCAAAGTGCTCTTCGAGGCACGCCTTTCCAAAGGGGACCGCCTTCTCTTCACCTTGGGCCGGTACCTCGACGAAAGCGCTGTCTATGTCTGGGCTCTCGTCAAACACGACGATGTAGATCGCGCAGCAAGGGTCGGAATACCGGATAATGCCCCATTTCTAGATTTTCCCGTCGACGCCGAAGAAGAGGTCGACAATCTCTTTCTCGATACCATACCCGAGCCATGGCTCACCCAGGAGAGCATAGAAGACAGGGTCGCTTTCGACTACGGACCTCAGAAATGGAAAGTTTTAGACGAAACAGAGTGGGATCGCATGCTATCAGAACAAAAGGTCGAGGAGCTGGACTATCACCTCTTTCTTTCGAGAGAACAGTATTGCGTCCTAGAGCGCGATCCGCCTCTCCTTGTATCGGGCACTGCGGGTTCGGGCAAGACCACCATTGCCCTCTATTACCTCTCTAGAAAGGAATTCCTAGGGACATCGAGGATTTTCATCACCTACAGCCCCTATCTCCGCGATTTTGCTGCCAAACTCCACCATAGCTTAGTAAAGGGCAACCCCATAGAGGATCGCCCGCCTTACCCCGAATTCTTGACCATCGAAGAGATTCAGCGCCGCTTTCTTCCTCCAAATTGCCCTCTGTCAGATCCCACAAAGCTCGTCGGGCTCTATGAATTCAAGATAATCATAGCTGCAAATCCTCTTGCAAGAAAATTCGATCCCGAACTTCTCTGGGAAGAAATACGCGCCATCATAAAAGGAGCCATGCCGCCCTATTCCCTAAAGCGCCTCGAAGCGCTCGCCAATCGGCTTGCACAAGGCAGTCTTCCTATACAAAATAGGCAGGAGCTTGCTGCCGAACTTGCGAGTTTTAGCCGATTCTCCTTTGGTGGTAAGCTCGATAAAATAGTAGCATCTAATTCATCATTTCAAGACATCGAAGAATTCGCCAACGCTCTTGGCTCTAGCTCACAAGAAGGCGAGATCCGAATTGTCTTTAAGATTCTCGAATTCCTCAAGAAGAAAAAAGAATTCTTCAACCGTCCTCTCCTCAGCCTCGAGGAATATCTCTTTCTGGGAGAAAAACGCGCCCCCAACTTTCTCTATGACAGAAGGGAACTCTATACCCTCGCTCTGTATTATGAGAAAAAATTGGAGGAACATGGACTCTATGATGAGATAGACCTCGCAAAGCAAGCGCTCCTCGAGCGAAAGCGCAGCGCATCGCCTCAAGTCTGGAATCTCGTGGTCTGCGACGAGATTCAGGACATGACCGACATTCATCTCGAATTCCTCTTCGATCTTTGCTCCAACCGCGACAATGTTTTCTTTGCTGGCGATGAACGACAGACTATCAATCCGAGCGGTTTCCGCTGGGAGGCTGTGAGATCGCGCTTTTTCGAGTCGGGTGCTGTTGTGCCAGAACTGACGCGCCTTTCTATGAACTTCCGCTCCTCGGGCTCCATCGTGGAACTGGGCAATGCGCTCTTGGATCTCAAGAAAACCTATGTCGGAGCAGGAAAATTCGAAGCGCGCGAATCCTGGAAATTCCTCGGCAAGGCTCCCATGGTCATAGAAAACATTGAAGAAAAGAGTATTCTTCGAATCGTCCGCGAGAGCGGGGCGGAACGCATAATCCTCGTACGCTCAAGTCAAGAGAAGCAGCGACTTAGCAAAATTCTTGGCACGGAGCTCGTGTTCACGATCTTCGAGGCCAAAGGTCTCGAATTCGAAACAGTTCTCCTTTGGAGATTTGTCGAGGATGAAAAAACCGACGCCCTTTGGGCTACGATGAGCGAAGAAGGGCTAGGTACAACAGAAGAAATGCTTCCTCACCTTCGTCATGAACTCAATCTCCTCTATACTGCGGTAGCGCGAGCCCGATCCATACTTACGGTTTACGATGGACCAAAGGCCTCAGCTGTCTGGAGGGCAGGGCGGCTAGCTTCTATCGTAATCAAAACGAGCGATACTTCCATGCTTGCGGAGAGCTGGGGGAAGGCCTCTACTCCAGATGCCTGGGCCAAGCAGGCAGAGATATTCTTTGCACATGGGTATTATAAGGCAGCAGCCGAGTGCTACCACAATGCAGGCAAGCACAACAAGGAAGAGGAAGCGCTAGCTCTCGCTGCCTTCGAAGCTAAGGACTACGCCAAGGCAGCACCGCGCTTCGAGCGCTGTGGTGATTTTAGACGTGCGGCGCTCTGCTATGAGAAAAGTGGCGATCTCGATAAGGCTATTGAACTCTATGCGCGTTTAGGCGACAAAACTACTAAAAAGCGTCTATCCATTCTACTACTCGAAAAGGAAGGCTCCTTCGCCAAGGCAGGGAATGCTTGGCTCAAAATGGGCGAAACCCGCAAGGCTCTCGAGGATTGGGAGCGAGGAGCTGAGTATTTGCGCATCGCCGAATATTATAAAGAAGCAAAGGACTACTCTCGGAGCGCCAAGTATTATGAAAAGGCGGGAGATATCGCCAAGGCCGTTGCATGTTATAAGAAATATCACGAGTACGAAAAAGCCTCCGAACTCCTTCTTGCTTCGGGCGACTACGAGGCTGCCATAAATCTGTTTCGGAGGGCCAAAGGCAATGGGAACTATCTCGACTTCTGCAAACGGAGCGGTAGACCCGAAATCATTGCTCGGGGCTATCTCGAGCTGGGCAAGAACGAAGATGCAATAAGGCTCCTTAAGGAATATATCGCTGCCGACCCCAAAGGCATCGAGTCCCTCAGTCATGAAGCGGAAAAGTTAGAAAAAGCAAAGCAGTACAAGAAGGCTGCCGTCATCTATGCTTCTTTGGACTTTCACAAGAAAGCTGCCGAAGAATATGCCCGATCTATGGATTACGAACATGCTGCGCAGGAATTCTCCCGATCCGAATGCCACTATGATGCTGCAATTCTCTTCACGAATCTCAAACATGTGGAGGAAGCTCTCGTCGAATGGAAGGCGTTTATACCTGAAAATCATGATAAGCGCCTAAAAAAGATTAACTCGATTCGAGACCTACAATGGGAGCTTTTAGCGCGCAATCCCACGCAAGGCAAGACTTACAACCAATATATGGCCAATGAGCTCTATAGCGAAGCTTCGGAGGCGCTCGAGAGAGGCGATTTTCTTAATGCGCTGGCTATTTTCATTCTGTTCAGGGAAAAAGGTCCTATTCTAGATTGTCTCATTGGCGTTGGGGACGATTTGCTTGCGATCTATGTCATCAGTATGATCAACAATTACGCCATGTGGACTGATTATCGAAAACGAAGAAGGGAGGTTTCTCTTGAACCGCTCGAAGCTGTGAAAAATATAAGTTACCAGATTTCGAGTTTCGATCCCATTGACAAAGAAGCTATTCCTGATGTGATGGGTTTATTCCTTCTTGTCAAGGATATTCTCTCTTTTGCAGAGCGGAGAATGCTCGAGGAGCTGCGAATACATCTCTACATGCCCAACACGATCTTAGGTAGTTTCTGCTCGCATAGTGCGAAAAATCTCCTCAGTGCGGGAAAGGACTATCTCTATATCCTCGCGGTCCTTAAGGATTACTCTACTATTTACACGGAAGTAATGCGATGGATCGAGACTAAAGAATCGGTGGTAAAGATGCTCTCGGTTGGAGATTATCTCGATGAGCTTTCGGGTACTTTAGGCGATGATGTTCTAAAAGTCTGTGCTTCGATGGTAGCAAATAAGGCAATCGACAAGGCTTTTCTTGAAAATTTAGTCATCGACGAATTCAATTGGAGTTTTCTCAGTATAAATTCACAATTGAAAGAGAAGGTTGTGAGTTATCTTGTTGATAAGTATTTGACGGAGGAGGCTGCCGATGTGCTTCGTTTGCATGGGGAGGTGAGGAGGGCAGCTGAGCTTCTTGAATCGCGCTCTTTAATAAAGGAAGCGGCTAAGGTTTATGAATCGATAAAAGATTGGGATAAGGCCTTGTCGCTATACGAGAGTCTTGGAGATAAGAAGTCGATTGCGAGGATGTATGAGCACAAGGGCGATCTCGCTTCTGCCATCCGCCTTTGGAAAAAGCTTGGTTTTCCGAAGCAGGTCAAGCGGCTTGAAAATAAGTGCAAAAAATTTAACATAGCCATTTCCGAAAGCGATGAAGGCTCCAGTCAGTTGCCCTTTGATTTTTGATCCCTTTAGGTGAGTTAAGTTTTAGACAGAATATTTTGACTGGATAAACAGGATTGTGCTGGATTTACGAAATATTTTGACTGGATGGACAGGATTTTGCAGGATTTAAAGAATATTTTGACTGGATGGACAGGATTCCTAGACATGATGACAGGATTTTGCGGGATTGACAGGATGTGTTTATAGGATAAAGAAAAAGCAAAACAGAAGCCAAAGAAAGGCAGAAGAAAAGCCTAAGCCAAAGCTCACCCGCGCCTCCTCCTCTTTCCTTTTTTTTCTCTCTTTTTCTTCCCCCAAAATAAATAATCCCGTTCATCCTTATCTTTATCTTGTACATCCTGTCAAGACATTATCCTGTCATCCCGTCCTTCTCTTCCCCCCAAACAAAAAATCCAGTCAATCCTGTCTTCATCCTGTCACCCTGTCAAAACATTATCCCGTTCATCCTTATCTTATCCTGCCAATCCCGTCAAAAATTCTCCCTCCAACGACAATAAAATCGTACTACCAGATCCTCGAGGATATGTTTGTTGGCTTCACCGTGCCTGCTTTTTCGGGCAGCCCGCACAAGAGCGCGCTCACCACACCGCGATTTTTCTTTTTCGACAATGGGGTGCGCAATGCGGCAGCAGATATCCCACTCGTTGAATCAAGCGTCAACACCGATCCAGGTTATTTCTTTGAGCATTGGGTCGCAGGGCAGCTCTGGCGCGAACTTTCCTATACGAGAGCAGGCACGCTTCTCTATTATCGCACCTCCGATGGCGCAGAGGTCGATTTTGTCGTGCAGACGAATCGCGAGCTCATCCCGATTGAGGTGAAATGGACAGACCATCCGCGTCAAAACGATACACGGCACCTAAAAACCTTTATCGCCGAGCAGTCGAGCTGCTGTGCACGCGGCTATCTTGTTTCGCGCTGCCCCTACATGCTCGACCTCGGCAATCACATCACTGCGATTCCTTGGTGGATGATCTAAGACAGATGAACAGGATTCCTCGACAGGATATCAGGATTGTGCAGGATTGACAGGATGTTTTTTCTTTTTCCTCCCCCAAATCAACAATCCCGTTCATCCTTCTCTTATCCTGTCATCCCGTCCTTCTCTTCCCCCAAACTAAAAATCCCGTTAATCCCGTCTTCATCCTGCAATCCTGTCTAAAATTATCCTGTCATCCCGTCTAAAATTATCCTATTTATCCTATCAAAATATCCTAAATCGCTTGAAATTATATATAAAAATGTCCTATAATTTCTTTTATGAAACGTAACGCACTCGATGTGCTCATTGAATGGGAGCATAGGCCCAATAGAAAGCCCCTTATAATCCGTGGAGCTCGCCAAGTCGGCAAAACCGAGCTCGTGCGCATATTCGCCCAGCAAGAATTCGACTCGTTCATCGAGATCAATTTCGATGAGTATCCTCAAAAAGCGAGCCTCTTTGCAGACGATGATATTCTGAACGTCATTCGCTTTATCGAAATCGATGCGAACCAAAAAATTGTACCCGGTAAAACGCTGCTCTTTCTCGATGAGATTCAATCAGCGCCTTCAGTGCTTGCTCGCCTGCGCTACTTCTATGAAAAAATACCCACACTCCATGTCATAGGTGCAGGCTCGCTCTTAGATTTTGTACTCTCCGAACCCGACTATTCCGTACCCGTTGGGCGCATCGAGTTTCTGTATCTAGGGCCGATGACATTCGAGGAATTCTTATGCGCGCGAGGGCAAGAGCAGCTTCACCATTATCTTGCTACGTACACGCTTGCCACAGCCATCCCCGAAGCGATCCATGCAAAATTGTTGGGCCTTTTAAGAGAATACTTTGTCGTAGGTGGTCTTCCCGGAGTAGTCAAAGCATATATCGAATCAGGCCTTGATTCTATCGCCACTTCTCGAGAGCAACAGAGCATCCTCCAAACCTACTATGTCGACTTTGGAAAGTATAAGAAGAAAGTGAATGTGACCTTTCTGCAAGATATATTCAAAAAAATTCCTTCACAAATAGGCAAAACAGTCAAATACACCGCACTAAATCCCAACGCAAAATCAGCCCTTGTCAAGGAAAGCCTTGATCTTTTCGAAAAAGCGCGGCTTCTCTACCGCGTATTCCATTCCGATGCAAATGGCGTCCCTTTGGGAGCGGAAGTCAATCCCTCCTATTTTAAGCTCCTTTTCCTTGATACGGGCCTTGTCAGTGCTGCACTGGACCTCAAGCTCATCGATTTTTTGCCCAACACCGAGCTCACGCTTATCCATTCTGGCGCAGTTGCAGAGCAATTTATAGGCCAGCATCTCTTGTACACCAATGAGCCTTGGGCTGAGCCATCGCTCTATTACTGGAATAGACCGAGCAAAGGCTCAACTGCAGAGGTAGATTACCTCATTCAGTATCGTGGGCATATCCTCCCAATTGAAGTAAAAGCAGGAGCTACGGGCCGACTCAAATCGCTGCAGATGTTTGTCCAGGAAAGGCGCACTCCCATCGCGCTCCGCTTCAATAGTGATAGGCCTTCAATCCATTCTACACATACCGCAATCGCTGGTAAAAAGCCAATTCCCTTCGACCTTCTCTCCCTGCCCCTCTATCTCGTAGCACAGACCGCCCGCCTTGTCGCCGCTACCCTTGACGGGATGGACAGGATTTCTTGACAGGATACCGGGACTTCTCGACAGGATATCAGGATTTTGCGGGATTTACCGGATATTTAAGAAAATAAAGAGCACCCAATGGCCGGCAAAAGAAAGGCCTAAACCCAAAGCCCCAATCCTCATTCGGCCACCCGCCTCTTTCTTTTTTCCCTTTTTCTTTCCTTAAACCAAAAATCTCGTCCATCCCTCTCTTATCCTGTCATCCTGTCTTTTCTCTTCCCCCAGACCAAAAATCCCGTCCATCCCTCTCTTATCCTGTCATCCCGTCCTTTTCTTCCCCCAAACCAAAAATCCTGTTTATCCAGTCTTCATCCTGCTATCCTGTCAAAAATTATCCTGTCATCCAGTCAAAACATTATCCCGTCAATCCCGTCCCATCTTTCTTTTCCCTTGACATTTTATTATCAAATTTGATAATATATGATCACAGAAGAGGAAAGGTGAACTATATCGTCAAGATCAGCAAGCAAGCTGACAAGACAATTACGAAAGCCCCGCGAGCGATTCAGCAAAAATTTGCCTTATTGATCGATGATCTTGAAAGATATGGGCCAATGAGAAAGGATTGGCCAAATTTTTCTCCTCTTGGAAATGATTTTTATCACTGCCATCTGTCATATTCATGGGTAGCAGTATGGAAAAATAAAAAAGGGACTATTTTGGTGGAGGTAGAATATGCCGGTAGCAGAGAAAAAGCGCCATATTAAGAAGGAGCGAAAGCTTATCTCGGTGGCAGCAGAGAATGCTTCTGAAATTCTTGCCTATGCAAAAGAAAAAGATCCAGAGGCTCATATTGCGGCAGTTGAGCGTAGTAATAATGCTATGATTCTTCCTGAAGATTCAGCATGGTATCGGGAGGTTAAGGCGTCCTGGCATCCTGGCATCACCTTGCGCATCAGGCGTGAAAATGCAGGGTTCACCCAGGCAGAACTTGCAGCAATGACAGGGCTTACTGTGTCGAATATTTCTGCCTACGAGAATGGGCACCGCACTATGGGGCTCGCAGTGGCAAAACGCCTCGCTAAGGCACTAAAGCGCCCTGTATCAGAATTTATCGAACCAGAAAGTATGACAGATCGAGAATGAGGGGATTCACTGGATACTTTGACAGGATACCAGGATTTTCCTGGATTTACAGGATGTTTTTAGGGTAGGGGGCAAAAGAAATTCCAAAGCCAAAGCTAACGCGAACCAAATTTAGTTAGATCAAGCCGGCCAAGAGCCTCAATGCAGGGCTTCCAGCCCACCCGCTTCTCTTTCTTTTTTCTCTTTCTCTTCCCCCAAACCAAAATCCTGTTAATCCTGTCTTCATCCTGCCATCCTGTCGACACATTATCCCGTCATCCTGTCGAAAAATCTGAATCATGCATCCCTCATTTGCTCGTCATATATTGAGATGATCAACGATACATTGACCAAAACAATCATTGCATGCGCCTTCAAAGTCCACAACACTCTCGGCGGCGGCTTCCTCGAAAGCGTGTATAAAAACGCCCTCCTTGTTGAACTAGAAAAATCAAGTCTCCGTGCCAGCGCTGAGCAGCCAATAAGAGTCTATTATGAAGGTCGCCTTGTCGGCGAATTCTATGCCGATATCATCGTCGAAAATGCCATCATTCTCGAACTCAAAGCCATCGAAACCCTCGCTAAAATTCACGAAGTCCAGCTCGTCAATTACCTCAAAGCCACCGGCATCGACCTGGGACTTCTCATCAACTTTGGCCCCACCGACGTCACCGTAAAGCGAAAGACACGTCTGCTATCCCCTCGACCGGATGAACAGGATACGCCAACAGGATGACAGGATGACAGGATGATCAGGATTTTGCAGGATTGACAGGATGCTATTATTATAGGGTAAGAAAGGTCAGAGAAAAACAAAAGGCAAGAAAAAGACAGACGAAAACCACCCCCGCTCCGCCCCTCTTTCTTTCTCTCTTTCTTTCTTTTCCCACACCAAAAATCCTGTCAATCCTGTCTTCATCCCGTCATCCCGTCTTTTCTCTTCCCCAAAACAAAAATCCTGTTGATCCTGTCTTCATCCTGTCATCCTGTCGAAAATTATCCTGTCATCCTGTCGAATCCTTATCCCGTACATCCTGTCTAGATATTTCTGACGAATTCGTCAAAATTATCTAGATATATTTTCCGATATCGTATACAATATCCTCATGATCCCTCGCAAAGACCTCGATAGACTTCTAAAGCAGGCTACGAATCATTCTCTCAGCATCATCATCGGTGCGCGGCAGGTCGGCAAGTCCACCCTCCTCGGTATGATTCGGACGCAGCTTCCGCAGCCATCTGAAATGTTCAATCTTGAGAATCCCCTTCATCTCTCATTGTTTAATGAAGGGTATACCTCATTTATCCGTACCGTCCGCACAAGACTGATTTTCATCGATGAATTCCAATACTGCAACAACATTTCTTCGGTGTTCAAGGCAGTATATGACCTCAATCCCCAGATAAAGATCTACGCTACTGGTTCATCCTCAATGGAGATTCAAACTCATCTCAAGGAATCGCTTGCAGGTCGAAAACTGGAGACGATCCTTTATCCTTTAACTTATAGCGAATGGCTCTGCCAAGAGGATGAATCGCAGAGGCCACCTTTATCGCCTCATATCGAGGATGTCACAGCGCCCGATGAACTTGAAGCGCATCGAGCACGCCTCCGTGAATTTATGCGGTATGGTGCGCTTCCAGGGCTCACTGCGCTTTCAGAAGATCTCGAAAAAAGGGAGTATCTCTTCGGTATCTATCAAACTTACATTGCAAAGGATATCAAGGCTTTTCTTAAAGAAGAATCAGTGCTCTCGTTTAATAAGGCGATCACGTGGCTTGCGCTCAACAATGGTGCACGGCTCAAAAAGAGTACACTTTGCGGCGTCGCAGGCATCTCGATCCGACAGATCGAACGGTATCTCGACGTTCTTGGCGGCACCTTTGTGCTTGCGCTCTTGCCGCCGATCTCCACCAATAGAGGTAAGGAGCTCACCAAAACACCAAAGTTCTATCTCTACGATCAAGGGATTATCAACAGCATTATCCAAGACTTTAGAGACATCGACCGAAGGCCCGACACAGGTACCCTCAGGGAGCAGTTTGTCTTTTGGGAGCTCAAGAAACATCTCGACATTCGCTATTCGCTCTATTATTGGCGCACTGCCGATGGAAAAGAAGTGGACTTTGTGCTCAAAAAAGATCAGCAGCTTTTGCCCATCGAGGTCAAATCGTCCTGGCAGCCTCCTATCGTCCCTCCTGGTTTACGCCATTTTTTGAGCTACTACCCAGAGAGTAAGAGCGCGGTGGTACTCTACGATGGTCCAGAATATACGAGCCGCTATAACGATTGCACGATCTATTTTGCGCCGATCCATAAGGCCTTTGCAGCCCTCAGCCTTTTGTGATGCCGACAAAGGCGACAGGATTAACGGGATTTTTTGACAGGATTTTTTGACAGGATGATCAGGATTTTGCAGGATTTACAGGATGTTTTATAGGGTAGGAAAGCCCAGAGAAAAGCAAAAGACAAGAAAAAGACAGACGAAAGCCACTCCCAATCTCAACCCATCCCGGCTGCCCCTCTTTCTTTTTTCTCTGACCTGATGAACAGGATACGCCGACAGGATGATCAGGATTTTGCAGGATTTACGGGATGTTTTATAGGGTAGGAAAGGCCAGAGAAAAGCAAAAGGCAAGAAAAAGATAGACGAAAGCCGCCCCCAATTTCCCACCCCCAATCTCAACCCATCATCGCCGCCCCTCTTTCTTTTTTCTCTTTCTTTCCCCCATACAAAAATCCTGTCAATCCCTCTCTTATCCTGTCATCCCGTCCTTTTCTTTTCCCAACCAACCATCCCGTTCATCCTTATCTTATCCTGTCATCCTGTCTTTTTCTTCCCCCCACACCAAAAATCCTGTCAATCCCTCTCTTATCCTGTCATCCTGTCTTTTCTCTTCCCCAAAACGAAAATCCCGTCAATCCTGTCTTCATCCCGCCATCCTGTCGAAAATTATCCCGTCAATCCTGTCCAAAAATTCAATACAAAAACCCAAACATCCAAAGCGGGATCTTTCGATCGTGTCCATATTCTAGATTGTCCGCAGCGATATAGGCGTCAGGGACAGTCTTAATTTGTGCTCGTGACTTGTTTTTTCCGCCGACCTCAATGGTAAAACGGCCATCGACAAGAAAATCACCCACTTCCGAGTATTCGAGCTCATGTTCATAGGAGAGCTGATTCGCGAGAAAAGTCTCTCGAATAGTTCCTATATCTGGTTGTACATTTTTCAAGAGATACATCAAGTTGGTATTTTCAAGATAGAGTTTGTCGGGCTTTTGCAGCGCACTTATACCATGAACATCGCGATACAAACAGAGAATCAGCTTCGCTTCATGAAGATACTGCAGATATCTAAGAAGTGTGTGTCGATTGATGCCAATTCGTTCGCTCAATTTTGAAATATTGGGAATAAAAGGCGCAGATTCTGAGATACTGCGCAAAAGCAGCTTGAGCTTTGGGATGTACGCGATCTCGATGCCCCTCAATTGGGGCAATTCCAATTCCAAAATCATCTGCACTGTCTCTTCAAGGCGCTGCGGATACACATCGAGCCCTTCAAGAAAATAAGGGTAATATCCAGTCTGCAGATAATCGAAGAAATATTGAAAGGGATGCACCTGCGTCACTATCTCTACGGCTAATTCTTCATGGTTCCGCAGGAGTTCCTGAAATGATATCACCGGGAAATTCTTCTCTGTCTGGAGATTCAAAAATTCTCTAAAAGATAATCCCTGCATTGTATACAGCACCGCACGTCGACTTAAATCCGCGCGCGCGTTGAGAATTTCCAGCAATGAAGAACCAGTGAATACAATATGCAGATCGGGATAGTCGTCATAGATATTTTTGACTGCCTGCGACCACTGCGGATATTTATGTACTTCATCTAGAAAAATGTGAGTCCCGCCTTGTTTTGCAAAATTGTCAGCGAGCTCAATTAGGCTATGATCTGCGAACCATAAATTATCCAAGCTTGCATAGAGCGCAGCATTGAGATTGTTGCGAAACGTTTGCGCAATATGCTGAAGCAACAGTGTCGTTTTCCCTACTCCGCGAGCGCCGCGTATACCGACAAGGCGGGCATCCCAGGCAATCGTATCTGCAATCGAGCGAATAAATTTCTGGCTTGTCGCAGCTATCCTTCGCCTATACTGTTCTATAATTCGTTCCATGATTGAAGTATAGCACGATTTCGAGAAAATTGAATAGTGCAATAACCATTTTTGGTCTATTATTGGTTATTGGAATGAACAAAATGCAGCAGAATCTTCAACGGGATGAATACTTCGATATGATGACAGGATTTTGCAGGATTGACAGGATGTTTTTTAGTTCAGGAAGAAAAAAGAAGATCCAAAGCCAATTCCGGCCCAAAGGCCTTGATCCAAAGCGAGCCGCCACCCCTCTTTCTTTCTTCTTTCTTTTCCCAAACAAAAATCCCGTCAATCTTGTCTTCATCCCGTCATCCCGTCCCTTTCCTTCCCCCAAACAAAAATCCCGTTCATCCTTGTCTTATCCTGTCATCCTGTCCAAACATTATCCCATCCATCCCGTCCTCTTGATTTTTGACTCGAATGTCGATATATTGTCGACATTGAGGACAAAATCCGAGGCTATCTGATGCAGTATTCTAAGTTTGAGTATCCAGAACTCGACTACCTTCAGCTTATGGAGCATCTAAAAGACTATGCATATCCTCGGGATAGGATCACCAAGCTCCTTGCATCAGGCGAACTCATTCGAATTAAGAAAGGGCTCTATATTGATTCACATTCCGCTATCCCTTATTCCAAGGAAATCCTTGCAAACCTCATCCATGGCCCCTCCTATGTCTCCTTGGAGTACGCCCTTCAGCAGCACGGACTCATCCCTGAAGCGGTGCGCGTCGTAACCTCGGTCACTACGCGTAGAAAAAAGCGCTACCATACACCCATCGGTGATTTTGACTATCTGCATATACCAGAACGATATTTTTCACCGGGAGTAGAATATTATGAAATCGACACTAAGCGCGGTTATATGATGGCCGGACCAGAAAAAGCGCTCTTCGATATGTTCTATCTGCGCTATCCCGACCTTGTATATGCCGAAATCGAAGCCCATCTCTTCGAAAATATGCGCATCGAGGAGTCAGACTTCTCCCAACTCGATTTTTCGAAGATTGAGCTACTTTTCGCATCGTGTCGCCGTCGTTCGATCGTTTCGCTGTATAGATTCATCAAATCTCGCTCAAGGAAGAATAAGAATGGCTGATATCGATCCGCCTTTAGGCTTTGGGACTGAAAATAAGCTCTTGCTCGAA
>ENA-UOYA01002564-UOYA01002564.1-activated-sludge-metagenome-genome-assembly--contig:-NODE-2564-length-17432-cov-7.442999_pt1 | contig 17432 bp, 17 predicted proteins | sample MGYA00238163_ERZ764804 | MGnify/ENA primary metagenome ERZ764804 (study PRJEB28919, sample SAMN05720223) | activated sludge metagenome | isolation source: Anaerobic digester | place: Hong Kong... | reverse complement strand
CTATATCATTATTCACCACTTTTTTCCACTTCCTGCCACTAATGTAACACTGCAAAATTGGCTCGTCAAGAGAAAACAATTATGGGATTAACTATATTTCTCTAGGCTTGTTATTTATGCTGTTTAGAAGGGAATCTAATGATAATTATGTTTAATTTTGTAAAATTACGTTTAACCGATAAATTATTACAATGAACATTTGACTGGTATCTTGCTATTGTATACAATAGTAACGATGAAGATTTTTCTAAAGGATATTAAAGATAGGTTCCCAGAATTTGAAATATTGAATTATGATGATTCTGCCTATTTCACTGGGTTTAGTTATGATACGAGATCTGATATTACAGGGACAATATATATTCCAATAGTTGGTGAGAATTTTGATGGACACTCATTTATCAAAACTGCCTTAGAAAATGGTGCTACATGTTCATTCTGTGAGAACTCTAAAAGTAATTTCGCTTCTGATTGTAATAAACCAATTATTTTGGTGGACAGTATTCAAGAAGGGTTAGAAAAAGTATTGAATTATGCAACCTCTTTCATAGACAAACCGATTATTGCCATCACAGGAAGTACTGGTAAAACAACAACTAAACGAATGCTTGTCCATATATTGGAATCTGAAAAAAAGGTTCTATGGTCTGATCATTCTAATACCGTATGGGGTAATGCTGCTTTGCTAAGTAAGTATGATAATCAAGATGTGATTGTTTTGGAATGTGCGATGGACAGGAAGGGTGAAATAGCTTGGCATGTAAATTCTGTAGATCCAGATATTGGAGTTCTACTTAATATAGGTTTTGTACATGCTGAGAAAATTGGAAGTATAGAGGATATATATGCAGAGAAGAAGGATTTAGCTGACTACATGCGAAGAAATGGAAAGCCGTTGGTTTTGAATATAGACGATGAAATGCTTAGAAGAATATATGATGTGTATACTAAGGATTATCCATTAATTACATTTGGAAAAGATGAGAAAGCAGATTTTAGAATAAGTGATGTAAATATTGATAAAGACGGAACACATTTCAAATTTACTTACTATGATGACAACACATTAAATGTTGATCTAAAAGTATACGGAGAAGGCTTTGCATATGATGCTATGGCTGCAATTATTGTTGCCAATATGCTTGGTATAAGTATAGAGAAATGTATTTCAGAAATTTCAACATATGAGAGTTCTGAAGCTCGATTTGAGAAATTAGAATATGAAGAGAATTTGGTAATTATAAATGATGCCTACAATGCAAATCCAAGTTCGATGACTATGGCAGTTGAAACTTTTTGTAAGTTGTACAAAGAGGATTATCATACCATTGCTGTTCTTGGAGATATGAAAGAGTTAGGATATGCTTGTCCTAGTAAACACAAAGAAATAGGAGATATCGTTAGAAAGTGCGGTTTTGATGAGGTGTATTATATTGGTGATTACTACAATGAGTTTGGTGTAGGAGAAAAAGTTGATTCAGCTGATGAAGTGGCAGCACTGCTTAATTCAAGATTGGCAGAGCTACAAGGAAGAAAAACTGCTATTCTTCTTAAAGCAAGTAATGCTCTTAATCTGTACAAAGTCCCCGATTATCTCAAAAAGTTAGGAGCAATTTAGCCTCATTTCTATTTCCAATCTATGTCTGCACCAAGTTTTTGTAAATTCTCTGTAAAATTGGGATGAGCTCTTTTAATTGTATCTGCATTCTCAATCACGCTTTCCCCATCTATAGAGAGAGCAACCATAGCAAGAGCGACTGTAACTCTAATTATATTTGGAGCACAAACTCTAGCAGGTGAAAGCGGTTTGTTTCCATAGACTATAACTCTGTGAGGGTCACACATCACAATATGGGCTCCAAACTTTATCATCTCAGGTATCCAAAAGAAACCTCCTTCATAAAGTTTGTTCCAAAACATTATGCTTCCATCGGCTTTAACTGCTAAAGCTGTCATCAAAGGCATTAAATCTGTAGGAAAATACGGCCATGGAGCTGCTTCTATTTTAGGTAACATGTTCTTAGTATATGGTTCTTCTACAACAAGTTTTTTACAATTTTGTACAAAAGCAGTATCACCAGAATATTGTATATCAACTCCAAATTTTTTAAATTCTCTATTAATTAATTGAAAATGTTGAGGAATAGCATTCCTCACCTCTATAGTACCTCCTGTGATAGCCGCAAGTGCAAGCATAGTCGTAATCTCATGATGATCAGACGATAGGGTAAAATCAGTTCCATGCAAATGCTTTACCCCGCTTACTGTAAGTTTTGAACTTCCAATCCCTGTAATCTTAGCTCCCATTTGATTCAAAAAATTACATAAATCTTGAACATGTGGTTCTGACGCAGCATTCACCATTGTAGAAGTTCCTTCTGCTTTCACAGAAGCCATTAGAAAATTCTCGGTTGTTGTTACACTCATATACTCCTGCCAAAGAGTTGCTCCCTTAAGATTCTTAGGAACATTCATTTTTATATATCCATTGGTTTGAACATCTACCCCAAGTTTTTGAAGTATTTCTAAGTGAGGATCTATCTCTCTTATTCCTAAAGAGCATCCTCCTATTTCTTCCTTAATTTCTATATGTTTTACTCTTGTGACAAGAGGTCCTAGTAGTAAAATAGCACCTCGCATACCAAGAGGAAATGCCTCATTGGTAAAATCTTTCTTGAAATTAGAATTATTTATTTGAATAATACACTTTTGTTTATCCCAATGAATATCTGATCCCATGTCTTTCATCAAATCTACTAGCTTTTCTACATCTGTAATGTCTGGAACATTCCTAACTACAACATCATCATTTGTAAGCAAAGAGGCACAAATAATTGGAAGTGCAGCATTTTTATTGCCTGCTGGAGTTATTTCTCCTACTAATTTATTGCCTCCTCTTATTATTAAATTACTCATTTTTGTCTATTTCTTATTTTATATCTATATTATCAATCATTTTTTGAACAGCATCTGTTCTAAATGTTCTACTAAGTTCTTCTTCATCTAGTTGTCTTCCTTTATTTAATACTGATAGCAAGGCTTCATTCAAAGTTTCAAAAGAAAGAGATGACTCCATTACTATTTCACTTAATCCAATCTTGACGAGTATTTTAGCATTTTCTTCTTGTTCATTGTGTGTTACCCATGGAATTGGAATGAAAACAGAAGGAATTCTTAGAACACCAATCTCATATACAGTATTTGCACCTGCTCTTCCTGCGTATGCACTTATATTTCCATACAGAAACCCTATCCACTCTTCATTTACATATTTGATTGGAAGGAATCTTTTTTTTAACTCTTGTGGTAGCTTTGATGCAGTATCTACCGCTTTTTCGTAATCTTTGTATGTTTGACTATCTCCTGTTTGAAGAATAATTTGGAAGTTGTTAAGAAATTTTTCTAAATCGTTTGTAATTGCGGTATTAATAGTATGAGAACCTAATCCACCACCTGATATATATATCAATGGATACTTCTCCTTGTTTAGAATCATTTCATTTAATATTGGAATATATTTTCCTTTTCCATCATGTGTAAAAATGCTTGGTCTGATAGGACATCCGACATGGATACATTTGTTCTTGTCAAAGTATTTTTGTGATGCAGTATATGTTAGAAATATCTTTTCAGAGAATTTTGATATTATCTTGTTTGATAGCCCAACAGTAGATGTTTGTTCATGTAGATATATTCTTGCTCCAAGAAATTTACCAGTTAGACATACAGGTACGGATGTATATCCTCCTGTGGAGATAATTATAGTTGGTTTGAATTTTTTGAGTATTTTGTATGAGTCGATAAAGCCAAGAAATGTCCTAAACAGTAAAGTTACTGATTTTACAGAAAAAACCCTCTGTAACTTTCCGCTCCTTATGAATTGCTTGTTGAAGTCAGTATTCTTGAAATACCTCATCTCTAAGGAATTTCCATATTTTTCTCCAGATAATCCTAAATCACCTCCAACATAAAGGAAATTAGTATCATTTAGATTATATCTTTTATGTAGTTCGGTAATTATGGCGTCAGCACAGGATACATGACCACCTGATCCTCCTCCTGTTACTACTATTCTGTCTGATATGTTTTTATTTTTCATTTATATTTTTTGAACTATGCTTACTTACATTAAGTAGTATACCAATTCCTATTAGTGTTACGATAGTACTAGATCCGCCATATGTGAGTAATGGAAGAGGAATTCCAGTCAAAGGGATTAATCCGATATTTGCAGCCATGTTTATGAATGCCTGCAGAGTTAGCCATACAGTAATTCCCAATGCTAACATTCGTCCTTGCTTATCCGGAGCATTTTCTGCAATTTTTAATCCTCTCCATAGAAACAATATCCATGAGCCTACCAGTATTGTTCCTCCTAAGAACCCTATTTCCTCTAAAATCACAGCAAAGATGGAATCTGTAAAAGCAGTATTTTCTACGAGGTATCCAAATCTTTGTCTTGATTGTCCAAATCCTGTTCCAAAAAGTCCTCCCGACCCTATCCCAATTAATATTTGCTGAATTTGATACCCAGTTTGCTGAGGATCTGATACTTCTCCTGTAACTAGTAGATGCATAAATGTTGCAATTCTCTTTATCCTGTATGGTTCCAATATACTTGCAATTAATCCTAATGGTAGGAAAACAAGGATTAGTACTAACGCAGTGTATCTTCTATGTTTTTTTTCATCACTTGTTGCGAAGAACATCGCAAACGCTGTTATAGCTATAATGACAGTAGTACCAAGATCTGGTTCCAAAAAGATTGGTAATATAATAAGAGAAATTAGTATACAGAAACTGATTAATGTCTTGAAAAAGATATTTCTAAAATCATTGGTTGAATGTGAGGACAGGTTTTTCTTTGCACCAAGCCATCGTGATAGGTATAGTATTACTGCTATTTTAGCAAATTCTGCAGGTTGTATTTGTGGTAGATTCCCGATTGAGAACCATCTTCGTGAACCGTTTATTTCTGGAGCAAATATTAATACAGCTATTAATGAAATTATTGTGAATGCAAATATTATTGGTGAAAGTTTTAGTAATTTTTTGTAATCCCAAAAATACATAGTAATAGCGAAAATGGCTCCTAGCAAAAGCCATATCATCTGTAGCTTTAAAAAATGGAAGGGATCTTGAAAGGATTCATTAGCTTTGTATACACTAGCATCGAATATCATAATTGCTCCGAAAATAGCCATAGCTATCGTAAAATTGAGAATGTACCTATCACATTTAATATGCATGGAATGGTTACTTCTTGAGTTTTTTTGAGTTTTTGTATTTCTCGACATAATGTGTAAGTATCACTATACTATATACTAATATGGACATGAAAGAGAAAAGAAAATATGTTTTGGTTTTTGGTGGACCTGGAGCAAGTGGATGCTCAACCATAGCTAAGATGTTTGCGAAGTATTTTGATTTAGATTATGTATATGGAGGTGAATTGATGCGAAAGAGAGTAAAAGAGATGGGTTATGAAAGTTTAGAAGATTTTTTGAAAGAGGAAAAGGAAGAGGATATATTTGAGATTGATAGGGAAATAGATGAGTATTTGAGAAATAGGGCTATGGAGGGAGGGGTTGTTATTGATTCTAAAATATTTGCTGGTTTGGCAACATTGGAAGGAATTCCATGTACTGCAAAAGTTTGGATTTCCGCTTCATTGTACAGAAGGGCTATTAGAAGTGTAAGCAAGATTCATGGTTTGAGTATGGCTGGTAAAGTCAAGGTTTTTTTGAATGCGATTATAGATTTAGAAAGAAGGCAAAGGACTGATGGTAAAAGATACAAGGACTTGTATGGTATTGAGTATGATAATCCTTTGTTGTACAATGACCTAGTAATAGATTCTACTAATATTGATGAGAAACAAACTTTTGATCTAATTTTAGGGAGATTAAAAGATGGAGGATATATTGGGTAGAGGTATAGCTGGCGGGAGTGGTCAGAATGGTAGCTCAAACAGCCACTTGGTTGAAGATTTAGATAGCAGATGGTTGAGATGGAAGTGCTTGGTATGTGGGTATGTTTATGAGGGTGCTACTCCTGTAAAGGTTTGTCCTAGATGTGGAAATTCTGATTTGGATAAGTTTGATGATGTTGAGTAACTCATTCATCCTGGACTTGGGAGATATTTTCTTTTAGTTTTTTTGTACGTCAAATGCTGGGAGGGGGAATCGAACCCCCACTCTATTTCTAGAACGGGATTTTAAGTCCCGCGCGTCTGCCAATTCCGCCATCCCAGCGAATTAAAGTTGGAGGTGACGATGGGATTCGAACCCATGATAATGGTTTTGCAGACCATGGCCTTAACCAACTTGGCTACGTCACCGAACTATTGCAGTATATCTTTAACAATCGCTAATTCAAGAATACTGTCTTCCTTCCTATTTTTAATTGAGCTACCGCTAATAATAGCAATTTTATCGGAAAAATTAAACTCCCCGAGTGCATAAATATGTTCAACTGCATATTTTACGGCATCATCTCTATCGGAAGGTAGATTCGGTATATAGCATGTTTTTACTGCATTGTATAGAGCATTTTTCCTTATGTTTTCTAAATGACTGCTAACTGAATATATTGGAATATTTAACCTGTGCCTGCTTATACTTCCCAAAGTTGATTGATTGTCAGAAATAACGATAACTGCTTTAATTGGAAGCCTTTGAGACATTGAAAAAAGACTCAGAGCTATTTCATCTGTATCTGGTCCAGCAAAAGTTTCTCCATTTACAGCAGTAGGTCTCATGACTGATTCTGATGCAATTATTGACTTGTGCATAGTAATTACAGATTCCAAAGGAAATTTCCCTGTAGATGTTTCTGCAGAAAGCATTAAACAATCTGCTCCGTCCATTACTGCATTTGCTACATCGGATACCTCTGCCCTTGTTGGATTAATATTATTTGTCATAGATTCTAGCATTTGTGTCGCAACAATTACTGGCTTCCCTGCCATTCTGCATTTGTAAATAAATTGCTTTTGGAGTATTGGAATAACTTCAAAATTCATTTCAACTCCAAGATCCCCTCTAGCTATCATTATTGCATCTGATTCTTTCATTATTTCATCAAAATTTTTTACTCCTTCCCTATTCTCAATTTTTGAAATTATTCCCATAGAAGAATTTCCTAGTAGCTTTTTTATTGATATAACATCTTCTGCTGTTCTAACGAATGATGCACATACAAAATCAAAATTATTGTGTAATGCAAACTGTATATCTGCCTTATCCTTCTCTGTTAGTATTGGAAAAGGAAGGTTTGCACTAGGTATGTTAACGGTTTTGTTTTGTTTAAGTAACCCTCCTTGGATGACATCGCAATAAATATTAGTTCCAGTTATTGAAGATACTTTTAATCTGATTTTTCCATCATCTAGCATAATTTCTGTTCCAACAGTGACATATTGGTGTAAGTTTGGGTATGTTACATTGATAGTATTTTCTGAGGTGCTTTCAGAAGATATAGTGACGGTATCTTTTATTTCTTTTGGTGAGGAAAGATTTTTTACCCTTATTTTATTTCCTTGGGTGTCTAGAACTATTGGTATTCTTGGAGATATTGCTCTTAATTGTGAAGAAACTCTTTGTAATTCATCAAAATCTGCAAATGATGCATTTATTCGTGCAATTGACATTCCATTTTCAAACATCTTGCCAAGGATATCATTATCCCAAGATGAGGGACCTATTGTAGCCATTATTTTTGTTTTAGCAGATACTGGGCAGTTCATTGTTCTATGACAAGTATACAGCAAATTATTTGTTTTGTAATTTTGTTGTAAACATTGTATCCTGTTGGTGTGTAAATTGTTTCATTAGTGAAAAAATGAAGGAAGGTATCAAAAAGTTTTTTGTTAATTTCCTTATTCTTTATTTTGTTTTAGATATGTGTGGGAAAGGGATACATTTACCTGTTAGATTTGAGTATTTGTTTTCTACTTATGCCTTTTTGAGTTTAAGTGTTTTGTGTTCTGTTCCTATACTTAAGTTTTTGACAGTTAAGTGTAACTTCATCACATACTTTTTGATGAATGCCATTATGCTATCAGTGTGTTTTGTGATATTGAAGATGTTTATGATTGATTTTACAATTGATTCATATCTGTTTAATGAAGTAAATATAGGGAGCTTGCATATTGAGAGTTTTACAGTTAACTCTGCGATGAGTATAGCCGTCGTTTCCATTGTTTCTTCTTTCCTTTTGTCTGTGTATAGAGGATTGGATAAGGAGTAAGGCTATATAATTGGAAAAAATTAGTTATTATGGTGTATAATTCAGACCATGTTAGGCAATTTAACTCAAATACTTCTCGTTTCTCAAATAGTGGTCTGTGTCTTGCTAATTGTTTCAATACTTTTGCAAAATCGAGCAGAAGGATTAGGATCAATGTTTGGTGGAGGTGGAGAGGTTTACAGAACTAAAAGAGGATTGGAGAAGTTTCTCTACTACTTCACTATTTGTTTGATAGTGGTTTTGGTTGTTTTGTCGTTACTGATTTTGAAGTATAGCTCTTAGGATGTTATCTTAGGATATTAAAGTATGGCAGGTAGTAAAAAAAGGAATGATAAAAATCCTAAGGCTTCAATGAAGGAAGTTTTGGGAGACATAGCTGGGGATGTAAGTGAGGAGAAATCACATAGTGGAGTAGATATTCGTGAAGTCATATGGAATTATCCACTTGTTTTTTCTAGACTTTTTTCAAAATTTGTCCCTTTTAGTTATATCTTTGTTTTTGGAATAGTTGGTGTTGTTTTAGCATTCTTTCTTCAGTCAAAGTATTTTGTAAGTTTGGTTAGTGGTTCTGGTGAAAAAGATACCTATGTAGAAGGAAGTGTCGGAGCAATTTCATCTTTTAATCCCTTGTTTACTACAAATAACTATATAGATAAAAGTATACAAAGTTTAGTATTTGAGAAGTTTGTGTATATTGATAAGAATGGGAATCCGCATCCTGGAGTTGCAAGTGAGTGGACATCATCTGAGAATGGAACTGTGTATGATTTTGTCATAGATGATAGTAAGTATTGGCAGGATAAGACAAAATTAACAGTAGATGATGTGATTTTTACATTTAATATCGGTATAGAGCTAGCATCTGAGTATGGTTACGATACAATTGGTACTGCGATTCAAGATGTGAAGATTGAAAAGATTGATGAGAGAACAGTGCGATTTACACTTCCAGAAGTAAATCCAACTTTTTTTGAACTTGTTTCTGTATATATAGTTCCTATGAATAGATTGAAGGATATAGATCCAAGGGAACTTCTTTTTGATTCTTTTACAAAGTATCCAATAGGGAGTGGTAAGTACAAGGTAGTAAGGAGTGAAGATACAGCAGTGTATTTGAGAGATAATGAGGAGGATCTATTTCATCCACAGATAAAGTCATTAGTATTTAAAATATTTCCTGATTTGGAAAGTTTAGAGACTTCATTTAGGATAGGGTCTTTAGATGCCATAGGGGGTTGGGATCAAAAGCTTTTTGATTTTGTAGCAGAATATGGAAGCTATACAAGGTACGAGAAGAAGGAGGTAAATAGAAGGAGGTTACTATTTCTTAATACTAGGAAAGATTCTTTGAAGGATAAGGAGATTAGACAGGGTCTGAACTATTTGTTAGATAAGGATGTTCTTCTAAAGGAGCTCGGTACAGGAGGATACAGAGCAATTGGACCGATACCAGAAGAATCATGGGCTTACAATAGTAATATAGAGGACTATGAATATAATCCAAGTAAAGCCTCTGAACTTTTGAGTGGAAAGGGTTATACAAAGAATGAAAATAGTGGATACTATGAGGCTTCTAACGGCGAAATTCTCTCCTTTACATTAAGTTATTTAGGTAATGCTACTAATGATAGGTTAGCAAGTATTTTAGTTGATCTATACAAGAAGGAGGGCGTAATTCTAAAGTTAGAAAGGTGTACATTTGCAAGACTTTCACAAGAGGTTATTGCAACAAGAAGTTTTGAGATTCTTCTTTCCGAAGTTGAAACAACGCTTGATCCTGATCAATATAATCTTTGGCATTCATTGAAGAGTGATTATCCTAATTTGAATTTGTCAGGGTATAATTATGAGAGGGTCGATATTTTGTTGGAAGATGCAAGAAAGACTTTGGATAAAGAAACTAGGAAGCAAAAGTATTTCCTTTTTCAGAGATATTTGAATGCTGATTCTCCTGCAATATTTCTTTATTCTCCATCTTTTGTGTATTATGTTCGTAGCAATTGGAAAGGAATAGATCTTAGTGACATGAATTATTCATATGATCGTTTTTACGGTATAGAGAATTGGAAGTGGGAGAATTGATTAAACTTGCCAGGAGGGGGAATCGAACCCCCACCCTATTTCTAGGACTGCGCTCTGAACGCAGCGTGTCTGCCAAATTTCACCATCCTGGCCCATTAATTCTTAGAGGTCAATGATACTTTTATATTTTCATTTTCTTTCCCATGTTCATCATCAGGATCAAATTTCTTGAAATCCTTAAGGAAATCTATCCTTGATACAAATTCTTGTTTGACTTCTGGTTCTACTTTTTGCTCAACTTCTTGAGTTGTTGAAAGTTCTTCTTTCTGTACTTCTTTCTGTTCTTCCTTTTGACCTTCTTTCTCCTTGTTGTTTAAATCTTCTGTTAGTTTCTCAAACAAAGTTTTCCCTTTTACTCCGTTATCTTTGGGTTTAACTATATGTTCGACTTTCTTAATTTCTTTCTTCATTCTATGTTTGTGAGAATATGATGAGACAAGGGACATAGCTATTATTCCTAGTACAAAACCTAGAAAAACAACAAGAAGCAAATCTGGATTTTCAGATACCACGATTCCCAAATCTTTTGGATTGATCTCTTCTAACGAGAAATGAGCAGTAGTACTTTTAATCTCATTGTTTGTAGTGGTAATTATTGGTACTATCTGTTTGTCAACACTGGCGGTAACAGGTTGAGATAAATTACTTGCGAATCCATACTTTCTTAAATATGCAATGAAAGAATAGGTGCCAGTCGGAATGTTCTCTTCGACAGTAATCGTCCATCTCCCATCTGCATCCACATCTGTTTGCTTTGTTACAATTTTCTCATTTGAAGCAAGAATGAGTATTAATTGGGAATTTGCTAGACCACTTCCAGTTATCGTTAATTTGTTATTTCCAATATCTGGTGTATTTATTATTGGTGCTCTTGGAATTATTACTATTTCTTTCTCTAATATCTGAGAAGTATTGTATTTATCAAAGAACTTAAACCTTAAAGTATGCTCTCCTATACTTAATGCAGGAAGAGAATATGGACTAGTGATATCTTTAAATGATCCTCCATCTATCTCAAGTTGTACTCCTTTTTTATCAGGAGAAGGATCTGTGAAAGTTAGTGTATGACTGGGATTATCAGTTTGTGATGGAATATCCAAAAGAAGTTGATTGAGGAAATCATTTTCTCTTTCAGTCTCTTGCTGATCTAACTCTTGTGTAGTCGTGGTTTGTGACGCATCAACCTGATCTCCTAACACATCTGATACCTTAATCTCTTGTCCGTTTGCATAACAAGGAGAAAAAAGTAAAGTTAGAAGGAGTATTCCTGTTGTACAAAGTATATTTTTGTTATTCATTTGCATGTGGGCAGAATGTAAATTTAAGTAAAAGTTTAACCTTTCTTCTTATCTATGAAAAGTATACCATCTAAGTGATCATTTTCATGTTGTATTGTAACTGCATTGTAATCACTGTATTTTTTTGTATGCCTATTTCCTTTCAAATCTTGGTATTTGATTTTAATATTTTTGTATCTGAGAATTTTCTCCTCTACATCAGGAACACTAAGGCAGGACTCTTCTAGCATTATTTTCATAAAGCCAGATGGCTCAATCTGTGGATTTATGAAAAGCTCCCATTCATCTGTATCATAGTTAAGTATGTAGAAAAGTCTCTTGTGTACACCTACTTGAGGAGCAGCTATTCCACATGCTGGGATTTTGCTTTTCTTTGCGGTGTGTAGTAAATCTTTTACAAATTTCACAAATGATGGATTATGTATTTCATCGTTAGTAACAGAAACTGAGGGAGTTCGTAACTCTTTCTCTTCCTTTTTGTCATTTATGGTATATATTTTCAATTCTTTTTGCATAGCTGAATTATATCACAGACAGTGTAATGATTTTGTAATGGTTCATGTATACTATTATGGAAATTGATTACGATTCTAAATACAAATCATGAAAAAGGATTTTGAGTTGTATTCTTCATACGAAAACAAGGTGAGAAAATTAGTTAATGTCTCTACCATACTATTTGTAACGATTCTCTTTGGTTCTTTATGTCTTAATCTTTGTGTTTTTTCCGTTGATGAATCCAAACAGACCCTTGTAGATATTCTTTTAATTTTTCTAATTTTGAGTGTAGTTATTTTTTGTAAAAGACAATTGTTTGAGGATAATCTCAGAAAGCAATTAATATTTGTTCTTGTACTATTTTTTGTTCTTCCCTACTTTCATGTTTTTTGTCCAGAAAAATATTTAAACTCTAAACAGGTATTTCTTGTTTATTATGGTTTCTTTCTTCTTTTTCTGTATTTTTTTGGGAAACTTCTTAGATCGTATCTTCGTTATGTTACAAAGCTTAAAAGGGATTATGAATCATTAGCTTGTCAGAATAATAGTAACAGGTTGTTTAATCTCATAGGGAAATCTGTATTCCACGATTTGTCTACTCCTATGAGTGTAGTATATGGAATTGCAGGAATGCTAAGAAATGATTCTCTAGATGAGAATACAAAGGAGGAGGCATTGAATCAGTTGTCGATAGCTGTGAGGCAGATAGATGATATCTTAGATACAAGTACACTTTTGATTAGAGGTGATTATTCAGATACCTGTTTTTCTCCTGTTACGGAGATAACAAAGTTGGTAAGTCTTGTTTCTTCTAGAATAAAGAGGGTGGGCATTACTGTTGACATACAAGGAGATGAGAAATTGACGATTACGGGAGATAGAGGGATGTTTGCAAGGGTATGTATGAATATTTTAGTTAATTCCATAGAAGAATTTGAGAGGAGTAAAAAATTAGGTGCGAATATATGTATAAAAGTGTTTGAAAAAGATGGGTGTGTAGTTAATGTTTTTTCTGATAATGGAAATGGATTTAGTAAGGACGCTCGTGTAGGGTGTGGATTGGAATTTTGCAGATTGGTAGTTAAGGAAAAATTTAAGGGTTCTCTAAAAATTAGATCAAAGGCTGGTAAATACTGTAAAGTATTTCTTTATTTTCCTAGTTCTTAAATATTTTGCTTTCTATACAATATCCTTTTCCATTAATAGTTTTTAATATACTATTCTTGGGTGATAGATGGAGTTTCTTCCTTATTCTACATATTGTTGCATCAATTGAGTTTTCATTATTTATTCTTCCAAATGGATCTAATACTTGTATAGCAGTTTTTCTTGAAACAATTTTCTTGTTGTTTCTTACCAAAAGATTGAACAATGCAGATTCTTTTCTTGTGAATTTAATAATTTTACCATTTTGTGATACTGTGTTTGTCCTAGTATCTATCTTTATTCCATTTTGTAGTATCAGATTTTTAGTGTTATCTATATTTGATATTAGGCTATCAACTTGTGCTTTGAGAAGTTCAAAATTTATTGGCTTCTCATGGAAAATATTTGCTTTGTCTGTAAATGCAGATATCTTGTTTTCTAATGAGTAATCTGTTGATATTACAATAACTGGTTTGTCCGTAAATGTTCTAACTTTTTTAAGGACTTCTAAACCTGAGATATCTGGAAGTCCAATATCTAGAAGTATTAAAGATACTTCTTTTAGTTGGGCTTTTTGAAGACCAGAGTTTCCATTGTACACAGGTATCGTTTTGTATCCTATCGATCTTAGAAAAGATTCAAGAGTAAATACTAAGTTTGCAGAATCTTCGACTATCAATACGGTTTCCTGATGCATTTCCTTTTTAGAATACAATATATTTATTACAAAATTATTGTTTTTCTATTCTTCGTGGTTTTCTTCGTCATCATTGTCTTTTGTTTTGGAATGGGAAGGTAGAAAGTATGACAGTATGAAGAGTATTAACAGTGTAAGCGGAAAGAATATTATCAAGAGTATGAAATAGTTATCCATTGTTGTATTGATTTGACCAATTTTGAAGCATTTTTTCTGTTAGTGAAAAACAGCATCCACAGTAAGGCTGTTTGTAGAAACCTTTATGCTTAGAGTTATGGGAACTGTCAATTTTAATTATATTTATATTTTGTTTTTTAGTTAGATTTTCTAATATTTGTATAATTTGATCTCTATTTTGGTAGTGACTTGTCAGAAGTGTTGTAGTTACAGCATCAAAATTATTTGCAAGTGCATATTCTACGGTATATTCCAATCTCATTTTCCAACATTTTTTGCATCTGGAGAGATTTTTATTATCCTTTACATCTACTACACTAGCAATGTATTGAGCAGGTTTGTAGTCTGGAGTTACAATTTTAATGCTGTAATCATTGTTTTGTTCTACTACTTTTTTTAATGCTTCAAATCTAGCGAGATACTCTGATCTTGGATGTATATTAGGGTTGAAGAAAAGTAAGGTGATTTGAGTTTTTGAGTTAATTACATGTTCTTGCGTTAAATAGCTGAGTGTGTTAAGGAAACAATCTGCACAACATGTGTGTATTAGTATTTTCATATTAAGAGTATATCACTGGTATTTGATTTTTGTATTAATGTATTGAATATGGTATAAGAGAGAGCGTATGGCAAAGTATTCTATTAGTGTTAGAAATTTTTCAAAAAGTTTTGGTGATCTTAAAGCAGTTGATGATCTGTCGTTCGAAGTAGAAGATGGTGAAATTTTTGCATTTTTAGGAGCTAATGGATCAGGAAAGACGACGACTATTAGGTGTCTTCTTAAGATATATATGGCTGATAAAGGGGAATTGTATATTAATGGGAAGGAGTATAACGATAGCTTAAACAATGAGATAGGATATCTTCCAGAAGAGAGAGGTTTGTACAAAGATAGCACAGTTTTTGATATTTTGATTTATACAGCGTTGTTAAGGGGAATTGAGAGAAATAGTGCAGCAAAAAAAACAAGAGAGTATTTGGATTTGGTTGGTCTTAGTGATTCTGCTGGAAAATATATCTCACAATTAAGTTCAGGAATGCAACAGAAGGTTCAACTTGGAATCGCATTAATACATGACCCTGAGATTCTAATTTTGGATGAACCTTTTAGAGGGTTAGACCCTGTTAATAGGCAGATGTTTATAGATATTCTTCTTGAGAGAGCTAAAAGAGGGGTTACAATTTTGTATAGTACTCATGTTATAGATGAGGCACAGAAGATGGCTGATAAGATTTTAATTATAAAAAGTGGGAAGAGATTGGAATATGGGAGGATTAATGAGGTAAGAGAAAGGCATGGGAGTACAAATTTGTTTGTAGAATTTGATGGAAAAGCTCCACTTGTAGAGGGAAAGCTGTATAGGAGTAGTATTGATAATAAGATAGCGGAGATTATTCCTAAGGATAAGTCTTTTAGTAGTAATGATATTTTGAAAGAATTGATAGATCATGGAACTAAGATTGTTTCTGCTAAGCTAGATTATCCTAGTCTTAATCAAATATTTATAGATTTAATGAAGAATGCATGAGAAAGTCTCTAACTATCGCTAAATTTGAATATCTTAAAATTGTAAAAAGGAAATCATTTTGGTTTTCTACTCTGTTTTTCCCTCTTTTTTTGTGTTTAGTAATGTTTGTATCTGGTTATTCTAGTGTTGATTCTGCAAAAAAAATGGAAGATGCTTCATCTTTTGATGTTATGTACATAGTTGATGATGCAGGAGTTATTCCTGATGAAATTTTCGCAGATCCATTTGTTAGAGCATATGATGTGGAATCAGTGAAAGACGATATTATGAAAAATCCAAAGTCTGTATTGATACATATTCCTTCTGATTTTAGGTCAAATTTGAGTTATGAGATATTTTTAGGTGCTCAAGGAAATATGGTTTTAAGTCAAAGTGCATCTACTATTATAGAATCTGTTCTGAAGAGTGTGGCAATGAGTAGTATAGAGGATCAGACAATTGCTAAAATGATTGAAGGTCCGTATTCAGCATCAAAGTATTTCTATGATGAGAATGGAGAAATAAAGTCATTTGGTTTTGAGAAATATATACTTCCCATAGCATCTATAGTGGTGTTTTTCTTAGCTGTATTCATATCTTCTTCATATATGCTTAATAGTGTTTCTAGCGAGAAAGAGAACAGAATGATAGAGACAATGTTATCTATGGTTGATAAAAAGTCATTGATGGTTGGGAAGATGATTGGATTGACTTGTGTAGCATTTACACAATTTGCTGCTTGGATTGGTCTTGGTCTTCTTGGATACATTGTTGTGAGTAAGCATTTCGGAACAACTCTTCCATTTTCAATAAATTGGGCAGATATTGATTGGAGTATGCTTCCTTTAAATATATTCCTCATAATAGCTGGATTTGTATTTTTTAATTGTGTAATGATTGGGGTCGGAGCAGTAGGTACGGGAATTGAGGATAGTAAAAGTCTTTCTTCTGTATTTATAATCTTGTCAATTTTTCCTCTTTATCTTCTTCAGTCTTTAATAACACAACCTGATTCTTTACTTGCTAAGGTTTTTAGTTTTACACCGTTTACCTCTTTTATGACTCTTCTACTTAGAAACTCATTCGGGACTTTGACAGTTTTAGAGTTGGGAATAGGTATTGGTGTTAGTGTGTTGTATAGCATAGTTGCTTTGTATCTTTCATACAAATTATTTGAGATAGGATGTCTTATGTACAATAGGCGTCCAACTCTTAAAGAGGTGTTTAAATACATTAAGTAAAAAATGTGATATAATGGTGACGGCTATGGAAGCTTTCTTCTACAGACTGCTTAGAGTGAAAATCTCCCAAGTTTTTTGGTGTAGCTAATTTAAATTATATTTTATTATAAATAATGGGTAAAAAATTATTTATAGGAAACCTTAGCTGGAATGTCAGAGACGACCAGTTAAAGGAGGCTTTTAGTTCGGTTGGTACTGTTGAGGAAGCAGTCGTAATAATGGACAGAGTAAAGAATAGATCCAAAGGTTTTGGATTTGTTACTATGTCTACTGAAGAAGAAGCACAAAAAGCGATTTCTGAGCTTAATGGTAAAGAAATCGACGGAAGACCCATAAATGTATCCGAAGCTCGAGAGGAAGAGAAGAGGGAATACTAATTAAGGGTATATCCTAAACTATATTAGGAAAAAAAAAGGGGGAGTATATACTCCCCCTTTTCTGTTTTATTATCCATTTATATGTGTCTTAGCATATTCAGTGAGATTCTTTCTTCTAGCCCAAATTCTTTGAGTTTCTGTTAGAAGCTTTTTTCTTA
>ENA-UOYA01002559-UOYA01002559.1-activated-sludge-metagenome-genome-assembly--contig:-NODE-2559-length-17454-cov-9.598023_pt1 | contig 17454 bp, 14 predicted proteins | sample MGYA00238163_ERZ764804 | MGnify/ENA primary metagenome ERZ764804 (study PRJEB28919, sample SAMN05720223) | activated sludge metagenome | isolation source: Anaerobic digester | place: Hong Kong... | reverse complement strand
AATAATCCTTTGTCTTTGTTGCTCACCCATACATTTCCTTTGTGGTCTTGTAAGAGTCCGTAGATTCTGCCTTCCATGGACAAATGTGATATTTGTCGACGCAAGGAACTGTCATAAATGAAAAGTTCACCTTTTTTGTTTCCGATAATAATCTGGTTGTTTTTCTTATCGTACAACATGGCACGAACTTCATTGACACCGAATTCCGTGGAACCTGGTCTTACGTAATCTCGTTTGATGCGCTCATTGAGAAGTTCCAGTTTTTCAAGTCCTCTTCGATTTGTCGACATCCATACCACTCCTTCCGGTAGCGCCAGGTAAGTGGCAACCGTATTGGATAGGTTGAGAGAATTATCGGGATTATTGTAGAAATAGTTTATTACGTCTTTTTGTCGGTCATAATATCCGAATCCGCCATGATTCATTCTCACCCAAAGAATATCCCCATATTCAAAGATGGTTGACCCGTGGAGATCGGATTCGGGTGCAGGAACAATTTGAGTGAACGTCTTTTGTGTCTTGTCTTTCAGACTATATCTGGAAACACCTTGGTCGTATGTCGTGTACCATACCATCCCTTTGCTATCCACATTCAGTGATGTGATAGGGTCATCGGTCAGATGTGTGCTTTTGTTCGACGTGTATGGCTTGTTTGCATCGATGAAATAGATATCTCCGGAATGTGTACCTACGCATATTAGATTCTCAAAATTAGTAATCGAAGTGATACTTTTCATTCCTGGTATATGGTAGAAACTCGTTTTTCCAGTTGTTGTGTTGAGTTTGGCTAAGCCCTTGCTCGTAGAAAGCCAAGTTTTTCCATGCTTATCAAAAACGATCTTGGTGATATTGATTCCTCGGATGGGGTAGAGATGACGAGTGAAATGATTGTTTTCGAGACTCATCCTATATATGCCTTGTCCGTTTATAATGGCGAACACATGTCCATCCGAGCTAACCGCAAGAGGTCTTTCGGTACGTATATTGATGCCGTTGCTGATGCCTTCGAACGCGTTTTGGATGAGATCCGTTTTTCGGTTTAACACAAATATGCGGTTATCGTACATCCTTAGCCAGATATTGCCTTGTGTGTCGGCATACATATCCAATATTCTATTGTGGAGGAATGGAATGCCACTAGCTGTACCTGTGGCATATTGGAAGAAGTCATAGCCATCATAACGACATAGCCCATTCCATGAAGATATCCATATATACCCGAATTTATCTTGTATGATATCCGATATGGCATTGCTAGGCAATCCGTTTTCTGTGGAATAGTGATTGAGCATGGCTTGCAACCCTTGAGCTTGCAAGTTGATGGTCGCAAATAGAAATATGATATATATGATAGTTTTTTTCATTGTTTAGCCGCATTCAAGACGCTACTAAGGTACAAAAAAATATGAATAGTACTGTTGTGATTGACAGAATTTAACATAAACTTTTGCAAAACATATCTGTACCAAGCACAGACATCGTGCGTTGATGATAAGAAATAAGAAGTCGTGTGTTATACCTAGACCAATTAAAAGATTAAAGTTTAAAGTTAAATGCAGAGCATTGTTATTAACTTTAAACTTTTAATCTTTAAAAGTCTGTATGACGTGTCATGGCTTTCACTTCTCAGACATTTTAAATGTCTTGAAGTATTTCGCTCAGAGTGGGGTGTATATGTATGATATCCTTGAACTCCGCAATTGTCGTATTGCGATTCATAAGGGACGATATTTCCTGTACCAAATCAGAGGCATGAGCCCCATAGATATGGCAACCGATAATCAATCCTTCCGAATTACATATAACTTTAACTAATCCTTCTGAGGCATTGATAGCCAAAGCTTTGCCATTGGCGCGATAATATCCTTTCAGACATTTGAAATCAATCCCCTGTTGCTTGCATGCGTCTTCACTCATACCCACACTGGCAGCTTCGGGATTGGTAAAAATAGCTGATGGCATCACATCGAAACGGATATTGTCTGATTTGCCCAATATCTGATTGATGGCATGGAATCCTTGGAATGTAGCAGCGTGAGCCAACATCTGTCGACCATTGACATCGCCAATGGCATAAACGCCAGCTACGTTTGTCTGCATGTTATCATCCACGGTGATTCCTTTACGATCATAATTGACACCAGCAACATCGAGACCGAGGTTATCTGTGTTTGCCGCACGACCCGTTGCAACAAGTACTGTATCAGCTTCTACAGAGAGCAACTTTCCTTTTTTCTCGAAAGAGACCGTTAAGCCGTTGTCCGACTTTTCAATCTTCTTCACTCCAGATTGGAGATGAATTTCAATCTCACGACGTTCCATCGTTTTGCGAAGACGTTTGGCGATATCGCTATCCAATGTAGGCAGACATTCTTTTAGAAATTCCACGACCGTGACCTTACTACCGAAGCTACGGAAAGCGGAAGCAAATTCCATGCCGATGACTCCGGCACCGATGATACAAAGCCGTTGTGGTACGTGATCTATATCGAGGAGTTCCGTGGAACTGATGACACCTTCCGTGTCAATACCTTCTATTGGCGGCATCTTTGCATGGGAACCTGTGGCAATGATGATATTCTTGGCTCTGATATCCTCACCATTTACGGTGACGGTATGAGCATCCTTGAAATGTGCACTACCTTGAATCAACGTGATGCCAGGAGAAGACATCAATGTCTTGATGCCGTCACGCAATTGGTTTACAATCTGTTGCTTGCGTTCCAGAATCTTATTGAAATTGACTGGAGGCAAGGGACCTTGGATACTGATGCCGGATTCCTCGGCATGAGCCATCATCTCCATCACTTCCGCGTCATGGCAAAAACATTTGGTTGGGATACATCCGCAATTGAGGCAGGTGCCACCAACTTCTCCTGCTTCGATGATGCAGACCTGCAAACCATTCTTGGCGGCATATTCGGCGGCCCTGTAACCTCCAGGACCGCTTCCTATGATAATCACATCAGTCGTTGTCATTGATCATTTGTTTATATGTGACGATTGGATGCTTAGCTGCCAGTACATCATCAACACGCGTGATTGGCGTATTGTGAGGTGCCGTCTTTACTACATCAGGCGTTTCGAGAGCCTCATTAGCAATCTTGCGCAACACATCGATGAAACCGTCTATCGTGTCTTTGCTCTCATTCTCGGTTGGTTCAATCATCATCGCCTCATGGAAGAGCAGAGGGAAATAAATGGTCGGAGCATGATAACCGTAGTCTAGCAGACGTTTGGCAACATCCATCGTGGTGACACCAGTGCTCTTGTCTTTTAATCCGTTGAAAACAAATTCATGTTTGCATAATCCCTGAATAGGTAATTCGTAAACGTCTTTCAGACATTCCTTGATATAATTGGCATTCAAAGTGGCAAGCGGACCTACCATCTTGATGTTTTCCTTTCCAAGACTGAGGATATAAGCGTAAGCCCGAAGAATGACGGCAAAATTGCCAAGGAATGCTCCTACAGAGATGCCCTTAGCTTTTCGGTCGATTTCATACTTCCCATTTTCGTGGATGACACGTGGTGAAGGCAGAAACTCTTCCAAGCCTTTGCGAACACCAACAGGTCCGGAACCAGGTCCACCACCTCCATGAGGAGTGGAGAATGTCTTATGCAGGTTTACGTGCATGACGTCGAATCCCATATCTCCAGGACGACATTCGCCTAACATCGGGTTGAGGTTGGCTCCGTCGTAATACATCAGTGCGCCACAAGCATGTACGAGTCGGGCTATTTCCGGTATCTCTTTTTCAAACAATCCCAGTGTATTGGGGTTGGTCATCATCATAGCCGCAACGCTATCATCGAGAAGGCCTTTGAGGTCTTCCACATCGACGATGCCTTCCGGTGTACTTTTCACTTCAACGACTTCCAATCCACATACAGCTGCCGAAGCGGGATTCGTGCCATGAGCGGAATCGGGCACGATGACTTTGATTCGTTTGTCATCATGGCGACTTTGGTGGTATGAACGGATAATCATCAGACCGGTGAGTTCTCCGTGGGCACCAGCACATGGATTGAGCGTGAACTCAGACATGCCAGTCAATTCGGCAAGAGATTGTTGCAAGTCGTAATAAACTTCCAATGCCCCTTGACATGTATCTGATGGTTGCAACGGATGTAGCTCTTGAAAATCAGGCATTGCCGCGATTTCCTCGTTGATGGTAGGGTTGTATTTCATTGTACAACTACCCAACGGATAAAACCCATTGTTGACACCGAAGTTATTTTCGCTATGATTTGTATAATGGCGGACAACCGTCATTTCATCACACTCGGGAAGTTCGGCATCATTCTCTCTCCGCATTTCGACGGGGATTTCATGATGTCCGAAACGATTTTTAGGCAGAGAATATCCTCTGCGACCAGAATGGGATAATTCAAATATCAAATTTCCATATAATTTATTGTTCATGGTGCTGAGGATTTATAATCTTGTTAATTCTACCAATTTATCGATTTCTTCTTTTGTGCGTTTTTCGGTAACGGCGAACATGATGTCATGGTCGGAAATCTTGATGCCACCTAAAATGCCGTTATCCAGCAAGGTCTGATACAACTTATCAGCATCGCCGTCATAACGTACACAAAACTCATTGAAGAAAGGTTTGTCGAAAGTAAGAGAAAAATGCTTGGTCTTGAGGAGTTCTTCGCAAAGATAATGCGCTCCGTCGTAAGACGTCTGGGCGGCTTCTTTGACACCCTCTTTGCCCATGACACTCATATAGATGGTGACGAACAGAGCCATCAGACTTTCATTGGAACAAATATTGGATGTGGCTTTTTGTCTACGGATGTGTTGCTCTCGTGCCTGGAGCGTGAGAACGAACGCACGTTGACCATTCTGGTCCAGCGTCTTGCCGACAATACGTCCTGGCATTTTGCGCATCAACTTTTCCGTACAACACATATAACCAACGTAAGGACCACCAAAAGACATGGGGATGCCAAGAGACTGACCATCACCTACGGCGATGTCTGCCCCCCATTCACCCGGAGTCTTGAGCAAGGCAAGGTCGGCTGCCACGCTATTCATAATCAAAAGCGCCTTCTGTTGATGGCAAGCATCAGCATAACCGCTATAATCCTCTACAATACCATAGTAGTTGGGTTGTTGAACAACGACACCAGCGATACCGCCTCCAGCAAGTTTGGCATCCATATCTTCACGGGAAGTGATGCCATCGTTCTCGGCGATTAATTCGATATTTACGCCATGGAAATGAGCATAAGTCCTGATAACGGAAAGAATCTTAGGGTCTACGGTTGCAGACACGAGCACGGTATTGGCTTTTTTTGCAACGGCATTTGCCATCAGAACAGCTTCGGCCGTTGATGTGGTGCCATCATACATGGAGGCATTGGAGATTTCCATTCCGGTGAGTTCACTCATCATACTCTGATATTCGAAAATATAATGGAGTGTGCCTTGTGATATCTCTGCCTGATATGGAGTATAACTGGTAAGGAATTCCGAACGCTCCACGAGGTTAGGAACTATGGAAGGTGTATAATGGTCATAGACTCCAGCTCCAGCAAAGACGGTAAGCCGTTTGTTTTTCGAGCCTAATTGATTAAACAATTGTCTGATTTCGATTTCGCTCTTTGCCTCAGGCAGATGGTAGTCTTGTCTGAACCTGATACATTCAGGAACTTCGGCATAAAGATCGTCGAGCGACTTTACGCCGATTTTATCCAACATGAGGGCGATATCTTCTTCAGTTTGAGGAAAATATTTATATTGCATATTGTTTTTACCGTTTCATTTTGTAAAACGGCTTGATTAAATCATCCTTATTTTATTTTTTATCACAGAACTCTTCGTATGCCTTGGCATCCATCAGATTGTCCAACTCAGTCTTATCGGACAGTTCAATTTTGATAATCCAGTTAGCGAAAGCATCCTGATTGATCAGTTCCGGTTTTTCATCCAAAGCCTCATTCGTTTCCACGACCGTGCCACTAACAGGAGAATTCAAGTCACTAGCTGCCTTGACACTTTCTACGGCACCAAATTCTTCACCAGCCTCAACCTCATCATCCACATCGGGCATGTCTACGTAAACCACATTGCCAAGGGCATTCTGAGCATAGTCTGTGATGCCGATATAGCCATAATTACCTTCTACACGAACATATTCATGTGATTCACTGTAATAAAGTCCGTCAATAAACTTTGTCATAATCTTGTATTTTAAATGATTTTATATTTTTATTTAGTCTTTCTTATAATGCTTCTCGTAAAATCTCTTTTTCACGACGATTCCAGGGAATGTCTTTTTGCGTATCTGCACTTCCACTTCGGTTCCAAGTTTGGAATACTCGAAATCGATGAGTGCCATGCAAACGCTCTTGTCCACGGAAATGCAATGATACCCGGTGGTGACTTCGCCAATCTCTTTCCCGTCTTTGATGATGGCATAGCCATGACGTGGAATGGCGCGGTCTTTGAGTTCTATTCCTACCAATTTCTTGGTAAAGCCTTCGGTCTTTTGTTTGATTAAAGCCTCTTTGCCAATGAATTCTGGTTTGTCAAGTTTGCAAAACATACTGAGTCCAGCCATCACAGGGGAGATCTCTTCGCTTAACTCATCGCCATATAATGGTAAGCCCACTTCGAAACGTAGGGTGTCACGACAACCCAATCCGCATGGTTTGCAATGACCATCAGCCATCAGTTTGTCCCATGTGCTACGAATAAATTCATGAGAGCCATAAATTTCAAATCCGTCTTCACCCGTATATCCGGTACGGCTTACGATGATGTCTTCTCCATCCACATTGAGAGTTTTTACCGTATAGAACAGAAGTTCTTTGCAAGGCAATTTCAGGACATTCTCCATCATGTCTTCAGCTTCGGGACCTTGTATGGCGAGTTGTCCGTAATATTCAGAGCAATGGTCTATGGCGACATTGAACCCTTCGGCATGTTGCCTCATCCAGTCAACATCTTTATCTATATTTGCCGCATTGATGACAATGAAGAACTCGTTTTCTCCCATCTTGTAGACAAGTAGATCATCTACCGTGCCTCCCTCAGGATAGAGCATCATGCCATAGAATATTTTATGCAATGGTGCATTGGTCACATCATTTGTGAATATATGATTGACGTATTTTTCGGCATCCTCACCGGTTACGTAAACTTCACCCATGTGAGATACATCGAAAACTCCGCAATGTTGTCTTACCGCATTGTGCTCTTCCATGATGGAAGAATATTGGATTGGCATTTCAAAACCTCCAAAGGGTTGCATCAGGGCTCCCAGAGCCACGTGTTTGTCATAAAGACAAGTTCTTTTATTTTCCATATTATTAGTGTTTTAAAATCAAATTAACCAAATCTTCTTTTTTCAGATTCATGATGATATCATCAACTTTCGTTGGTAAGGCATCGTTGATGGATTCATAGTCGTAATGCACATTCCTTAGTGGCGTGAGAATCCGATTGTCTATGTCTCCCGTGAGGAAATAATCCCCCATGATATTCACCTGTTTGATGACCTCGTTTTTCAATTCGATGCGAATTTCAAAGTCCCCTACATTTTCCAGCCTTTGATGATTCTGGATGGTATATCGAGGGTTTTTGCCATAAATGAATTCATCCGTATGATATTCCTTTTCAATCTCCTCGATTTCCTTGATATCAGAAGAGGTCAACATAAATTCGCTATCACAGAGGTTCTGCCTCATATATTGGATGAAATCATCGAGCGATAGGTCGATATAATCTTTGAGCAGGGCGATGTGCTTACGCACGCTTTTAACGCCTTTGCTCAACAACTTTTCATCATTTGGCGTGATACTTCCTACCATATATTCCATGTTGGTGTCATAGAGCATGGTTCCATGCACGATGCTATGGCCTGGAATATGATAAAACGCATTGCCCGAAACTTTTCTTCCATCGATAAGGATATCATTCCTGCCACTTGCTTTCGCGTCGACACCCAGACGGTAAATGGCAAGCGCCACCATATTGATGTACTTGTTGAACGTGAGGTTTACATTCTCATCCTTGGTGATGTAAGAGAACATCACGTTTCCCATATCGGCGTAGACACATCCGCCACCACTCTTGCGACGATAGGTCTGGATATTGTTCCTTTTGCAAAAGTCGATGTTAACTTCGTTTTCTATCAACTGATTTCTTCCAAAAATAACGGTCGGTTTCACTTGCCATGAAAAGAAGCATTCGTCCATATCTAATCGGCGGGCGACATACTCTTCCATAGCAAGATAGAACGGAAGCAATCTCGGTTGAGAGTCAGGAAGTGCTATGTATACCATAGTTACATTTTAGGTTTAAAGACTTATTTAGGTGCAAATTTAATAAATAATTATGTAACGACAAGGATTTTAGTTCTTTTATTTAAAAAGAAAAAAGGCAGGCAAAAATGCCTACCTTTACAAATTGCAAACCAAATTTGGACAATTTTATTCTTTAAGTAAGAAAGACTTGAAATCAGTAAAATCTTTGCTCATTTCTATGTTTTGTTTCTTTCCTTTCATAAATTCCGCAAGTCTTTCGGGAATATTCACGGTTGCGCCAATAATGGGTTCAACGGTGTCTTTAAACTTCGCCGGATGTGCCGTTTCGCAAAATACGCCTACTTCTCCTTCCTTCAGACCTTCTTTCAATGCGCGATATCCGCAAGTGCCGTGAGGGTCCAGAATATAGCCATTTTCTTGATAGCATGTTGCCATCGTCTCCCGTATCTGGGCATCATTATATGTGGCACCGCTAATATAAAATGTAATCTTGTCGTGGTTTCCACCATATAGGTCGTAGATACGTGCGAAATTGCTAGGGTCGCCCACATCCATGGCATTTGCCAATGTCTGTTTGCTGGGCTTGGGCTCGTATTTCCCTGATTGCAAATATTTATAGAAGATGTCATTGGCATTGTTGGCGGCGATGAAACGCTTGATGGGCAATCCCATCTCGTGGCCGAAAAGTCCGGCGGTGATATTGCCAAAGTTTCCACTGGGCACGCACATCACCATGTTGTCGGCAAGTCCCAACTTCTTCATTCTGGCGTAAGCATTGAAATAATAGAAAGCTTGGGGCAGGAATCGTGCCACATTGATAGAGTTGGCGGAGGTCAATTTCATGTGGCGATTAAGTTCTTCGTCCATGAAAGCATTCTTCACCAATGCCTGGCAATCGTCGAAGACGCCGTCTATCTCGATAGCCGTGATATTTTGGCCAAGTGTCGTGAACTGGCTTTCCTGAATTTTGCTGACTTTCCCTTTGGGGTATAACACATACACATGAATGCCCTCTACACCAAGAAATCCGTTAGCAACGGCCGAACCCGTGTCTCCACTTGTTGCCACCAACACGTTTACCTGTTCGGAACCTTCCTGCTTGATGAAATACTGGAGTAGGCGCGCCATGAATCTGGCACCTACATCTTTGAATGCGAGTGTAGGTCCGTGGAAGAGTTCCAAGGTATAGATGTTGTCCGTGACCTTGATGACAGGGCAATCGAAAGACAATGTCTCATAGACAATCTTTTTGAGCGCATCGGCCTCTACATCCTCTCCGAAAAAGGCATCAGCTACCGTGTATGCAATTTCCTGGAAAGACATATCCTGTATATTGTCGAAAAACTCTTTGGGCAACTTCTTGATTTTTTCGGGCATGTATAAACCGCGATCACCAGCCAATCCCTTGACAACGGCCTCGTGCAATGTGGCGAGAGGTGCCTTCTTGTTTGTACTATAGTATTTCATATTATATTTTCATAAATTCGTTCATAAATTGATTCAATCGCAAAAGTCCGTAAGAACCGCTCACGCAACTTACCTCGTCGTAGGTCTTCACCTCATCGGCTTTGATTCCAGGATACCAGAATAGGAATGGTACAGGCTCCTTCACGTGGGTGCGAATCTCCACGGGCGTGGGGTGGTCGGGCAAGACAGAGATGCAGACTGGTGCCTCCCATGTTTTCACTTCCTCATATATTGGTTTGACGATACGGCGGTCCAGGTTCTCGATGGTTTTGAGTTTGAGTTCCAAGTCTCCGTCGTGTCCCGCCTCATCACTGGCTTCGATGTGGAGGAATACGAAATCATCGGTTTTCAGAGCGTCGATGGCGGCTTGTGCCTTTCCCTCGTAATTGGTGTCGGCAAGTCCTGTGGCCCCTTCCACAATGATGTTTCTCAATCCCGCATAGTGTCCGATGCCGCGAATCAAGTCAACGGCTGATATCACGGCACCCGATTTGATTTGTGGATAGATGTCCATCATTGTCTTCATCGATGGTCGGTATCCGCCACTCCACGGCCATATACTATTGGCTTGGTCTTCTCCTCGGGCGGCACGTTCCTTGTTGAACGGGTGTGCCTCAAGCAACGTTTGCGACTTCAATATCAAGTCATTGATCAGGTCTGCCGTCTCCTTGGGTGACATTCTGGTCTCGTCTTTCTCTACATAATCTTTCTCTGGCATCACCATCAACTTGCGCCATTCCTCGTTGGGATGATCGTGGGGTGGGGCGCAGACGAGATGTTTGTTGCCGCCTTTGATGATGAGCAGATGGCGATATTGTATGCCTGTGATGAATTTAATCTTGTCGTTGCCTAGTTTCTCATCAAGATATTTGATGAGCATGTCGCCCTCTTCGGTCTTGAGATGCCCTCCATGATGATTTTTAATCAATCCGTTTTCCAGACAGATGATGTTGCATCTTATCGCCATGTCTTCGGGTTGCATCTCATATCCAATGGAAGCGGCTTCCAAGGGTCCGCGACCTTCATAAACCTTATTCAAATCATAGCCCAGTATGGCGGTGTTGGCCACTTCCGAACCTGGAATAAATCCGTCGGGAATGGTCATCAACCTTCCTGTTCTTCCGTCATGAGCCAACATATTCATATAAGGTGTGTCTGCATATTGAAGCAGAGTCTTATTGCCAAGTTTGGCGACGGAGTGGTCAGCCATTCCGTCCCCTAATATAATAATGTGTTTCATAAACTCTAAATATTAGCTATTGACATGATGTTGGCGAAAACGCCAGCAGCTGTTACGCTGGCACCGGCACCATAACCCTGAATCAGCATCGGATATTCTTTATACCGTTCGGTTGTAAGTAACACGATGTTGTTGGAACCTTCCAGATTGTAGAAAGGATGATTTCTACCCACGGATTTCAGAGCCACATTCGTTTTACCATGGTCCATGGTGGCTACGAATCTCCAACGTTTACCCTCTGCATCCAACAATTTCCGCTTCTCTTCAAAGTCGGCATCTAGTTCGGGCAACTTCTTCCAAAAATCATTAACGTTACCCTTAAAGAATTCCTCTGGTACAAACAGGTTCTTGTCCACGTCGGATTGTTCTACTTTGTATCCAGCTTCGCGTGTCAAAATCACCAACTTGCGTATCACGTCGGTACCGCTCAGGTCGATACGTGGGTCGGGTTCGCTATAGCCTTGTTCTTTGGCTCTCTTCACGGTCTCCGAGAAAGGAACGTCGGCCGATATTTCATTGAATATGAAGTTGAGCGTACCACTCAGCACGGCTTCTATTTTCAATATCTTATCACCTGATATCCGTAAGTCGTTGATGGTTCCGATGATGGGCAGACCTGCTCCCACATTCGTTTCAAAACGGAACTTGACGCCACGTGCCAAAGCCGTGTGTTTCAGTTTCAGATAGTTTTCATATTCAGAGGATGCCGCAATTTTGTTGGCGGCGATGATGCTGATGTTGTGCTCCAAGAACGATTGGTATAGTGCCGCGATGTCTTTGCTAGCCGTACAATCCACGAAAACGCTATTGAAAATATTCATATTGATGATACCCTCACGCAATTTCTCAGCACTACTAGGTTCAGATTGCTTCAATTCGTTGATGTAGTTGTTCAGGTCTATTCCGTCACGATTGTAGATGGCATTCTTTGAACTTGCTATACCTACCACATTCAGTTTCAGACGTGAATGTTCTTTCAACTTGTCGTATTGCGAGCGAATCTGCTCAATGAGTTTTCCACCCACGGTACCTACACCGCAGATGAATAGGTTGAGCACCTTGTATTCTGACAAGAAGAAGGAATCGTGTAGCACGTTGAGTGATTTACGAAGATATTTACCATCCACCACGAATGAGATATTGGTCTCCGAGGCACCCTGTGCGCAAGCGATGACGCTGATACCGCTACGTCCGAGCGTTCCAAACAATTTACCTGCGATACCCGGTGTGTGCTTCATGTTCTCTCCCACGATGGCGATGGTTGCGAGTCCGCTTTCCGCATGCATGGGGAACATGGCTCCCGTCTCTATCTCTTTGGCATATTCCTCGTTGAGCACGCGCACGGCTTCTGATGCGTCTTCATCGCGCACACCGATTGACGTGGAGTTCTCTGACGATGCCTGAGAAACCATGAACACGGAAATGCCGTTGTCGGCGAGTGTTGTGAAGATGCGTCGGTTGACACCTCTTACACCGACCATAGAAAGTCCCGTGACGGTAATGAGCGTGGTTCCGCTGATGCTCGAAATACCTTTGATGGCCTTACGGTCGTTATCAATCTTGTTTTTTATGATTGTCCCCGGATTTTCGGGGTTGAAAGTATTCTTTACTTTGATTGGTATGTTTTTGACGCAAACCGGATAAATCGTAGGTGGATAAATGACTTTCGCACCGAAGTTGCAAAGTTCCATCGCCTCCACATAGCTCAATTCGTTGATGGTGTAAGCCGTCTTGATCACACGCGGGTCGGCGGTCATAAAACCGTCCACGTCCGTCCATATCTCCAAAACTTCGGCATTCAGAGCAGCTGCTATGATGGCGGCGGTGTAGTCGCTTCCACCACGTCCGAGGTTCGTTATCTCGTCGGTATTCTCGTCCTTGCTGATGAAGCCCGGTACAAGGGAAATACGGGGAAGGTCGGCAAACGTGTCGTGCACGAGTTTGTTGGTGAGTTCGCTATCCAATTCGTGCTTTCCGTTTTTCCTCTCCGTTTTGATGAAATCACGAGAATCAAACCACTTGGCGCCTTTCACCAGGGTGGCGACGATCTTGGAACTGAGTCTCTCGCCATAACTTACGATTGCGTCCTGCGTCTTCTCGCTCAAATCATGAATGAGATACACACCGAAATAGATGCTTCGCAATTGTTCCAGCAGAGCATCGACGGAATTGAATAAGTCTTCCCGATTTTTGGTGTCTGTGATGATCGTGTCAATCATTTTGTGGTGCCTGTCCACCATGGAGTCGAATTCGACCTTCCAACTATCATCACCTTTTAAGGCCAACTGAGAGGTTGCAAGCAATTTGTCGGTGATGCCACCAAGGGCACTGACAACAATAACAACTGGTTGCTTGCGAGCCTCATTTTCTACAATGCGTTTTAAGCTTAAAATGCTTTTTACAGAACCTACAGATGTTCCGCCAAATTTTAAAACCTTCATTAATTTAAACTATTAAATACTTTATTCTGCCACGAAACAAACGTGGACATTCATTAAGCCGGAGTGAGAAAACTTGAATAAAATGATTAGACTGACCCGTCACCACCACAAAACGAGAGGGGTAGCGAAGATGAATCTCCCTTTTATTTTTGAAGTCTTCTGATTGCCAAATCTTGCGAATCGACAATTTGCAACAACGTCACAACTTCAACTTGGCGGCAAAAATACAAAGAATTATTGCAATTACCAACGCTTTTAGCTAATAATTGATTAATTTTGCACCAAAATAGTAATAATTTATTATTTATGCAATTTGAAAAACCATAAAATGATATAGGATCTCCTAAATAATTAATTAAAGAAATGATACAAGAATATCAAATAAAGGTGTTGCCTCAGCAGGCGGCTTCAGAGCGTGAAATCATCGATTTTATCGCCAACGACAAGGGCATAGACGCCAGAACCGTGAATCAGATTCGTGTCTTGAAACGTAGTATAGATGCACGTCAGCGTACTATTTATGTCAATCTCTCGGTGCGTGTCTACATCAATGAAATGCCACAGGATGACGAATACCAGCATACGGATTATGGCGATGTTTCGTCCAAACCGAGGGTGATTGTGGTGGGAGAGGGCCCAGGCGGACTTTTCGCCTCGTTGCGTCTTATCGAACTCGGCTTGTGCCCTGTGGTTTTGGAGCGTGGCAAGGATGTGCATGAGCGCAAAAAAGACTTGTCGCTCATCACGAAGACACAGAAGGTGGATGATGAAAGCAATTATTGTTTTGGTGAAGGTGGTGCCGGCGCTTATTCCGACGGGAAATTATACACCCGAAGCAAGAAGCGGGGAAGCACCGAGAAAATATTGAATGTGTTTTGCCAGCATGGTGCCTCCACGTCCATACTTGCCGATGCTCATCCCCATATCGGTACGGACAAATTGCCCAAGGTGATAGAGAATATGCGTAACACCATATTGGCTTCGGGTGGCGAAGTGCATTTCCAGACCAAAATGGTTTCTTTCATACTCGATGGCGACAAGATGGTGGGCGTAAAGGCCGTTGATTTGGTGTCGGGCCGTGAAGAGACCTTTCATGGACCGGTGATTCTGGCTACAGGGCATAGTGCACGTGACGTGTACCGCTATCTGAACGATTCCCAAATAGAGATTGAGCCGAAGGGCATCGCCGTGGGCGTGAGACTGGAACACCCGTCACAACTGATCGACCAGATACAATATCATAATAAAAACGGTAAGGGCAACTATCTGCCTACCGCCGAATATAATTTCGTGACGCAGGTTGATGGCCGTGGCGTGTACTCCTTCTGCATGTGTCCCGGTGGTTTTGTCATCCCTGCCGCAACGGGTTCCCAACAGATTGTCGTCAATGGCATGAGTCCCAGTAACCGTGGCACGCAATGGAGCAATTCGGGAATGGTGGTAGAGATGCACCCCGAAGACGTGGAGGGCGATGACAATCTCAGAGTGATGCGTTTTCAGGAGGATTTGGAACGGAATTGCTGGCAACAGGGAAACATGAAGCAGACGGCTCCATCACAACGTATGGTGGATTTCGTGAATAACAAATTGAGTTATGATTTGCCCAAAAGCAGTTATGCGCCAGGACTGATATCGAGTCCGTTGCATTTTTGGATGCCCCCGTTTGTGGCTAAACGCCTTCAGGCTGGATTCAAGAAATTTGGAAGCATGAGCCACGGGTTCCTCACCAACGAGGCGGTGCTGATAGCCGTGGAGACGCGCACCTCGTCACCTGTACGCATTTTGCGCGATCGAGAAACGTTGCAACATATCCGCATACGTGGCCTTTTCCCTTGTGGAGAGGGTGCGGGATATGCAGGAGGCATCGTTTCGGCAGGTGTCGACGGGGAGCGTTGCGCCGAAATGTGCCACGATTATATGAATGCCATTGAGGGCTAGATATTGCGGAAGGGCTTGATTACAAGTCTTGACTTGATAACAAGGTCTCGGCTTGATTACAAGTCTTTGTCGCTGACTCCGAACGTGGTTGTGTTCATGTCGCCCGTGGTAAGTCCCAGCTTCAACCATTTCATGCGTTGTTTGCTGGTGCCGTGGGTGAACGTTTCGGGTTGCGAATAGCCCTGGGCTTTCTCCTGTAGATAATTGTCGCCGATGACTTGTGCGCAATTGATGGCCTCCTCGATGTCGCCGTCTTCCAGCGAATTGTATTTTTCATTGTCGTAGTGGGCCCACACGCCGGCATAATAATCGGCTAGCAGTTCCAGACGCACGCTGATGCGATTGGCGTCCGCCTTGCTCATCTGGTTCATCTGCTCGTGGGCTTTGCCGAGCGTACCGAGCAAGTATTCCACATGGTGTCCCACCTCGTGGGCGATGACGTAGGCGTAGGCGAAATCTCCGTCAGCCCCTAGCTGGCTCTTCATCTGCGTGAAGAAAGACAGGTCGATGTATAGCTTCTGGTCGCCTGAACAATAGAATGGGCCTACGGAAGCCGAGGCTTCGCCGCATGAGCTTTTCACGCTATTGGTGAACAATACCAGTGTGGGCGGTGTGTATTTGCGCCCCATCTTCTGGAACACGTCCGTCCAAACATCCTCAGTGCCGGCGAGAATCTGTCGTGAGAATTTCGCCAGCTCCTCCTCTTCGGCGGAGAATTTCTGTTCCTGTTGTGGCGATGTCTGTTCCTGCAATCCTTGCAATCCGCCCACCTGCTGGACCACGTCCATGGGATTTCCGCCCATGAGCCATGTAATCAGTGCGAGAACTATGATTCCGCCGATGCCCCCGACGCCTACTTTCGAGCCTGTGCTCATGCCTCGTCGGTCTTCTACATTGTTGCTTTCTCTGCGTCCGTTTAATCTCATTTTCCTTGATTTTAGATTCGTTTTTCGGATAAGATTTTAATTTATTTGCAAATTTAATAAAATATTCAGAAAAACTTGTCTGTTCAATTGAATTTTTTATATATTTGCAGATAGATCTGGTTTAATTTAAATCTTTCGGATATGGACATCAATGAAAAATTCGTTATTACGATTAATCGCCAATTTGGAACTGGAGGTCACGAAATAGGTGAGGCTATCGCCAAACGTCTAGGTGTGAAACTGATAGACAAGCAGATTTTGCAATCCGTGGCCGAGAAGTTCAATATGACAGAAGACGAGCTCAAGAGCGTGGAAGACCGCCGCCCGTCTTGGTGGGAGGATTTTGCCATGTTCTATAAGAGTTTCATGACCATGAATGATTTTCGTGAGGACAAGGAAATCACTTCGCGCCAACTCTTTTATGCCCAGGCCGCGGCGATGAAGCAGATTGCCGAGCAGGAATCCTGCGTGATCATCGGTAGATGTGGTTTCAACGTATTCAAAGACTATCCCAACAAGTTGAGGTTATTCATCCATTCCCCTCGCGAGCATCGCCAGCAGCGCATCATGGAGCGCTACCATGTGGACCTGGAGAAAGCGCGTCTGCTGATTGAGGATAACGACTACACCCGTGAAGTGTTTACCAAAACCTTTACCGGCAAGGATTGGTATGATACCAGAAACTACGACCTCACGTTTGACGTCACCAACTTCGGCGTGGAAGGCGCAGTAGATTTTCTGATGGACTTTATTCGGAAATCATAAGCGGTCATTTGCCAGTTCTTTTGCTCTCTGCAGGCACCCCTCCTGCATTGTGCAATCCTCGCCAGCTTTCTGCCCTTTGCAAGCACCCCTCTTGCATCGGGCAATCCTCGCAAGTTCTCAGCCCTTCGCAAGCCCCCTTCTTGCATTGGGCGATCCGCTTTTTATTCTTTGCAAGGCACAGTCCCCAATTGTGTCATGACTTTTGAACTCTCAACTTTTGTTAGTGCAAAGATACAAATAATATTTTCATCGATGCACGTTCTTGCACGTTCCTGCACGTTCTTGCACGTTTTAATTGAATATTTTTTGTTATTGGCAATTTTGGTGATTATTTGCACTCCATTTTTGTTACATTGTTACATTGTGACATGTCACATTAGTACCTTCCCACTTT
>ENA-UOYA01002558-UOYA01002558.1-activated-sludge-metagenome-genome-assembly--contig:-NODE-2558-length-17458-cov-6.001207_pt1 | contig 17458 bp, 20 predicted proteins | sample MGYA00238163_ERZ764804 | MGnify/ENA primary metagenome ERZ764804 (study PRJEB28919, sample SAMN05720223) | activated sludge metagenome | isolation source: Anaerobic digester | place: Hong Kong... | reverse complement strand
GGAGGGGATCGTCCTGTTCCTGGTCCTGCGCTGGGCGACCCATGGGGCCAAGCTTCTGCCGCGCCGGGGGCTGGTCGGCGGCCTGTTCCTGCTGGGCTACGCCCTGGCGCGCATCTCGCTGGAGAACGTCCGCGCGCCCGACGCCTATCTGCCGAACTTCCCGTTGGGCCTGACCATGGGCATGATGCTGAGTGCGCCTATGCTGATCGCCGGGCTTTGGCTCGTGTGGAACGCCCGCAAGGACGCCGCGTCCGCCCAGGTCGCAGACCAGACCTCCGCCGAGGGCCGATGAGCCTGAAGGATCGGCTGGTCGCCCAGATCCGCCTCGGCGGGCCGATCAGCATCGCCCAGTACGTCACCGCCTGCCTGCACGATCCGCAGGACGGCTACTACGCCACGCGGCCGGCGTTGGGCCCGGGCGGAGATTTCATCACCGCTCCCCTGGTCAGCCAGATGTTCGGGGAACTGATCGGCCTGTGGATGGCAGAGACCTGGGACCGCATGGGCCGCCCGCCGCGCGTCAGGCTGGTCGAGCTGGGCCCCGGAGACGGCGCGCTGATGAGCGACCTGCTGCGAGCGGCGCGGGTCGCGCCCGGCTTCCTCGAGGCGGCCGACGTCTGGCTTGTGGAGGCCTCGCCCCCCTTGCGCTCGAAGCAGGAGGCGCGGCTTGCCGGCGCTGGCGCGCACTGGGCCGCGCGCCTGGCCGACGTGCCCGGCGGGGCGCCCCTGCTCCTGATCGCCAACGAATTTCTCGACTGTCTGCCGGCGCGACAGTTCGTGCGTACGCCCAAGGGCTGGGCCGAGCGACTCGTGGGCCTGGATCCGTCCGGCGAGGAGCTGATGTTCGGCCTCGGCGCCCTGGCTCCAGGGATCGTCCACGCGGACGCGCCCGAGGGCGTGGTGCTCGAGCAGTCCCCGGCACAGGCCGCCCTGGGCGCCGAGATCGCCGGGCGCCTCGCCGAGGACGGCGGCGCGGCGCTCCTGATCGACTACGGCCGCGACGCGCCGGGCTTCGGCGACACGCTCCAGGCCCTCCGGGGGCACCGCAAGGAAGGGCCGCTCGCCTCGCCGGGCGCGGCGGACCTGACGGTCCATGTCGACTTTCCCGCCGTCCTGGAGGCCGCCCGCGCCGAGGGCGCGACCGGGGCGGTCCTGACCCAGGGCGACTTCCTGCTCCGACTTGGAATCGAACACCGCGCCGCCGCCCTGGCCCGCGCCCGGCCAGACCAGGCCGAGCGCCTAGGGCGTCAGCTCGAGCGCCTTGTCGCCGACCACCAGATGGGCCAGCTCTTCAAGGCGGCGTGCCTCGCCGCGCCGGGACTTGCGCCGCCCGCCTTCGAGCCCGAGGAAGACCTATGACGACCGCCCTTCCCGTCCTGACCTCGCCGCTGCTCGACCTGCCCGGCGTGCGGCACGCGTTCTTCACCCGCAAGGGCGGCGTCTCGCAGGGGATCTATGACAGTCTCAACGTCGGGCGCGGCTCGCGCGACGAGCCCGAGGACGTGGCCGAGAACCGCCGCCGGGCGGCCGCCCATTTCGGCCTGCCGGCCGAGGCGCTCAACACCTGCTACCAGATCCACTCGCCCGACGTACTGGCCGCCTTCGCCCCCTGGGGCGATGAACGGCCCGAGGCGGACGGCGTGGCGACCGGAGAGCCCGGGATCGTCTGCGGCGCCCTGGCGGCCGACTGCGCCCCGATCCTGCTGGCCGATCCCCAGGCCCGGGTGGTGGCCGCCGCCCACGCCGGCTGGAAGGGCGCGCTCGGCGGGGTCGCCGAAGCCGCCGTGGCGCGGATGACGGAACTGGGCGCAGAGCCCGGGCGGATCGTCGCGGTGGTCGGCCCCTGCATCGGCCCCGCCTCCTACGAAGTCGGCGAGGACTTCCTGTTCCGCTTCGTCGCCGACGACCCGGCCAACGAAGCCTATTTCTCGCCGGGCGCGGCGCCGGACAAGCGCCAGTTCGACCTTCCATCCTTCGTGCTGGGGCGCCTGCGCGGCGCGGGCGTGGCGACCTGCGCCTGGATCGGCCGGGACACCTGCGCCGAGCCGGAATGGTTCTTCTCGAACCGTCGGGCCTTCAAGCGCGGCGAGGGCGACTACGGACGCCTGCTGTCGGCGATCGCGCTGGTCTGATCGGGAATCGGCTTGCGGCCGGCCCCCGGGCTGCGTAAACGCCGCCGCATATTCCTGACAGATCCCAGAGTCGCGGGGGCTCCGAATGAAGCTGCTGGCCGGCAACTCCAACCCCACCCTGTCCCAGGCCGTCGCCGCGCACCTGGACCTGCCGCTTTGCCGCGCGACGGTGAAGCGGTTCGCCGACAACGAGGTGTGGGTCACCATCGACGAGAACGTCCGGGGCGAGGACGTCTTCGTGCTCCAGTCGACCAGCTATCCGGCCAACGACAATCTGATGGAGCTGCTGATCATCGTCGACGCGCTGAAGCGCGCCTCGGCGCGGCGGATCACGGCCGTGACGCCCTATTTCGGCTACGCCCGCCAGGACCGTAAGACCGGCGGCCGCACCCCGATCTCGGCCAAGCTGGTCGCCAACCTGATCACCCGGGCGGGCGCCGACCGCGTCCTGACGATGGATCTGCACTCCGGCCAGATCCAGGGCTTCTTCGACATTCCCACCGACAACCTGCTGGCCGCCCCGATCCTGGCCCAGGACATCAAGCAGAACTACGACAAGCCGTCCGACCTGCTGATCGTGTCGCCGGACGTCGGCGGCGTGGTGCGGGCGCTTCAGCTCGCCAGCCGCCTGAACGCCGACCTCGCCATCATCGACAAGCGCCGCTCGGGCCCGGGCAAGAGCGAAGTGGCCAACATCATCGGCGACGTGCACGGCCGCCGCTGCGTGCTGTTCGACGACCTGATCGACGGCGGCGGCACCCTTTGCAACGCGGCCCAGGCCCTGGTCGACGGCGGCGCCGCCGAGGTGTCGGCCTATGTCACGCACGGGGTCCTGTCCGGCGCCGCCGTCGAGCGCGTGCAGAACTCGGTGCTGAAGGAGCTGGTGATGACCGACTCCATCGACGCCGTGGAGCGCACCCAGGGTTTCTCGAAGGTTCGCTACGTGACCTGCGCGCCGCTGATCGGCGAGGCTATCCGCCGGATCGCCAACGAGGAATCGGTCTCCAAGCTGTTCGACTGACGGCCCCGCGCGCGCGGCGTTCCGGCCACGCTTGGTTAGCAGGCGTTAACGCCCGTCAGCCTTATTCTCGCCCTGTCCCCGGGCGCAGTTTGCGCGCCTGCTTCAGTGGGGAAGGGTTCGGATGTCGATCAACCTTCGCAAGCGCGCCGCGCTGTCCTTCGCCGCCGTCGTCGGCCTCAGCGTCCTGGCGGCCGCCTGTTCGCAGCCCAAGCCACCGCCGCCGAAGCCTGTGGCGCCGCCGGTCGCCCTGGCGCCAAGCGTGCTCGACCAGGCCGGCGGGTATTACGCCTATGTGAAGCAAGCCGGAGCGATCAGCCCGAAGTTCGCCAACGGCGGCGACGTGGCCCAGTCGCTGAAGGCCGGCGCGGCCTATGAGCCCCGTCAGTTCCTCCGCGGCGCCATCGCCTACGGCGCCGTGGCCGCCCTGCAGGATCCGACCTACGTGGCCGGGATCCGTAAGTACGCCAGCGATCCCCAGCAGCGCCGCGACATGGCCGCGCAGATCCTGCGCAATCCGCACTATGTGACCAGCCTGCCTGGCGCCGACAGCGCCGCGGCCCTCGTGGTCGCCGCCCTGGCCAACGAGGGGGAGCGGCTCTACGCGAACGGCAAGGCGGTCAAGCAGGCCGCCTACGACGTCCAGCATCAGGCCTGGTCCAAGGCCGAGGTCGCCAACCGCGCCGGTCGCCTGGCCGAGGCCAAGGCCCTGTCGGCCGCCCCGCGCGGCGCCACCAGCGCCGAGCTGAATCTTCTGGGTCTGGCGGTCACAGGCGCCACGCCGCTGGGCCTCAGCGGCCGCTCAGCGCCCGGAGCGCAGTCTCCGGTCGTGGTGCGCAGCCTGGCGGTGGCCGCCCTGGCCGCCCTTGGCGAGGCCGGCGAGCCGGCCGTCGACAACATCAACGCCCTGATGGTCGACCCCGCCTCCACCACCTGCCTCAACATGTCGAAGCTGAACCTCTACCAGTGCCTGGCCGTCTCCAAGCCGCACTACGAAGATGTGTTCTGCCTGGGCCAGCATGTCCTGATCGACACGGGACAGTGCCTTATCCGGAGCGCCGGCCTGCCGCCGCCCGAGCCCTACAAGCCGGTCAAGATCGCCGAGACGGATCCGCCCGCCAAGCCGGCGGCCAAGCCCGCCAAGAAGAAGCGCTGAGACGCTAGTTCACCGCGGCGGCCAGTTCCGCCGCACAGGCCTCGACCTCGCGCCCGGCCGTATCGACCAGAATGCGCGGGCGATTCCAGGGGTGGTAGTCGCGTCCGCTCACCGTGGCCCAGTCCGGCGCCTGGAGCCCCGGCACGTCGATGCGCCGGGTCTCGACCCTCCGGCGATGCTCGGCGGGGTCGGAACAGACGATCTCGACCTCGACCACCTCCGCCCCCGCCGCCTCGCCCGCCGCGCGCCAGAAGTCGCGGGTCTGGGTCCAGTCGTTGACGCAGTCCGCGATGACGTCGAGGCCAAGCCGCAGATTGTCGGCCGCCACCGCGGCTGCGGCGCGGTAGCCCGCATCGGCAAGGTCTTCCGGGGCGACATTGGCGTCGCGAATCCCCTGCTCCAGGGAATCGATGCGAAGCCACACGGCGCCCGTGCGTGCGGCGAGATCCCTCGCCAAGGTGGATTTGCCCGTGCCCGGCAGGCCGGAAAGGACGATCAGGCGGCTCATTGGAGACCCTCCACCGCCGCGCGCAGACAGGATTTCGACGGCTGTCCGCCAAGCCGTTGCCAGGGCGGTTTGATTTGTGTATCTACGCGCACCCTTTTGATCCATCTGTGATCGACCGTCGCCGCGCGGGTTCGCGCGGCGGTTTCGTTTTGAGGCGAGGCCATGGCCGAGATCGTACTGAACGTTGAAGTCCGCGAGAAGATCGGCACCGGCGCCGCGCGGGAAACCCGTCGCGCTGGCCGCGTCCCCGGCGTGCTCTATGGCGGCGGCAAGGATCCGGTTGCGATCTCCGTCAAGTCCAACGAGTTCCGCAAGGCGCTCTACACGGGCAAGCTCCTGGGCCACCTGGTGACCCTGAAGTACGGCGAAGAGACCCAGCCGGTCATCGCCAAGGCCGTGGACATGCATCCGGTGACGGATGAGCCGTGGCACTTCGACCTCTTCCGGGTCGACGAGCACCAGGCGATCCGCATCGCGGTTCCGGTTCACTTCAAGAACCATGAAGCGTCCCCGGGCCTGAAGCGCGGCGGCACGCTGAACGTCGTGCGTCACGACGTCGAGCTGAACTGCCCGGCCGACGAGATTCCGGAAGAGCTGGTGTTCGACCTGGCCGGCCTCGAGATCGGCGACACCATCCGCATCTCGGCCTTCACCCTGCCCAAGGGCGTGACCCCGGCCGTCGACCGCGACTTCGTGATCGCCACGGTGGCGGGTTCGGCCGCCCAGGCCTCGGGTGACGCCGCCGAGTCCTCGGAAGGCTGATCTCCGCCTGAAGGCCCCCGCACCGTCGGGGGCCGCTTCCGGGGCGCGCCATGCTGATCCTGGCCGGACAGGGAAACCCTGGCGACCGCTACGCGAACAATCGCCATAACGTCGGCTTCATGGCCGTCGACGAGATCGCGCGCCGCTGGCGCTTCGGCCCCGAGCGGTCGCGGTTTCAGTCTCTCGCCCGCGAGGGCTCGATCGAGACGCCGGACGGCGCCGTCAAGGCGCTGATTCTCAAGCCCCAGACCTTCTACAACGAGAGCGGCCGCGCCGTGGGCGAGGCCATGAAGTTCTACAAGCTCAAGCCCGCCGACGTCGTGCTGTTCTACGACGAGATCGACCTGGCGCCCGGCCGCTTCCGGATGAAGACCGGCGGCGGCGCGGCCGGCAACAACGGCGTGCGCTCGGTCACGGCCCACCTCGGCCCGGACTTCCGCCGCGCCCGGCTAGGCGTGGGACATCCCGGCCACAAGGACCGGGTCCAGGGGCACGTCCTGTCCGATTTCCACAAGGTCGAGCAGGGCTGGCTGGCCGATCTCCTGCGCGCCGTGGCCGACGCCGCCGCCCTGCTGGCGGCCGGCGAGGACGAGAAGTACCAGGCCGAGGTCATGCGCCTGGCCCCCGCCGAAAAGAGCGACCCGCGCAAGGCGGGCGACTGACGACAAGCCGCGCCGGGTCCGCTAAACCGGCGCCACAAGTTCTTCGAGGATCGAATGGCCCTGAAAGTCGCCATCGTCGGCCTGCCCAACGTCGGCAAGTCGACCCTGTTCAACGCCCTGACCCAGACGGCCGCCGCCCAGGCCGCGAACTATCCGTTCTGCACCATCGAGCCGAACACCGGCGACGTGGCCGTGCCGGAGCCGCGGCTGGACGCCCTGGCCGCGATCATCCCATCCAAGGAGATCATCCCGGCGCGGATCAACTTCGTGGATATCGCGGGTCTCGTACGCGGGGCGTCCAAGGGCGAAGGCCTGGGCAACCAGTTCCTGGCCAACATCCGCGACTGCGACGCCGTGGCCTTCGTGGCCCGCTGCTTCGAGGACGGGGACATCACCCACGTGGAAGGGCGCATCGACCCCCTGGCCGACCTCGACATCATCGAGACCGAGCTGATGCTGGCCGACCTGGAAAGCCTGGAGAAGCGGGTCGTCAACCTGGAGAAGCGCGCCAAGACCGGCGACAAGGACAGCGCCCAGACCCTGCGTCTGGTCCACCTGGCCCTGGCCGAGCTCAACGAGGGCCGGCCCGCCCGCCGAGCCCAGGTCGCCGCCGAGGACGAGAAGGCCTGGCGGATGCTGCAGCTCCTGACGTCCAAGCCCGCGCTCTACGTGTCCAATGTCGACGAGGCGTCGGCGGCCGAGGGCAACGAGATGTCGCGCACCGTGGCCGAGCGCGCCAAGCGCGACGGGGCCGATTCGGTGCATATCTCGGCGCAGATCGAGAGCGAGATCGCACTCCTCGACGTGGCCGAGCGCGGCGAGTTCCTCGAAACCCTGGGCCTGCATGAGCCCGGCCTCAACCGCCTGATCCGCGAGGCCTATCACCTGCTGGGCCTTCAGACCTACTTCACGGTCGGCCCGAAGGAAGCGCGGGCCTGGACGATCCACAAGGGCGACACCGCCCCTCAGGCGGCCGGCGTGATCCACACCGACTTCGAGAAGGGCTTCATCCGCGCCGAGACCATCGCCTATGACGACTATATCCGCCTGAAGGGCGAGGCCGGCGCGCGCGAAGCGGGCAAGCTGCGCCAGGAAGGCAAGGAATATGTCGTCCAGGACGGCGACGTGATGAACTTCCGCTTCAACGTCTGACGCGTTTAGGCTGGGCATGGCCGCGTGAACGGCGGCGGCTCCAGGGAGGATGCGATGGGCGAGACGATCAAGATGAAGGGCGCGGACGGCTTCGAGTTCTCCGCCTATCACGAACCCGCCTTCACGCCCCGCAAGGGCGGTGTGATCGTGCTGCAGGAGATCTTCGGGATCGACCAGTACGTCCGCGCCGATGTCGCCCGCTGGGCCAAGGCGGGCTTCGAGGCGGTCGCGCCATCGATGTTCGACCGCCGCGAATGGGCCTTCACCGCCGCCCACGACGCCGACGGGATCGCCGCCGGCATCGGTCACGCCCGCGCGACGCCCATGGAGCAGGCCATGGGCGACATCGCCGCCTGCAGGGACTTCCTGGCCGAGCGGGGCCCGGTCAGCGTGGTGGGCTACTGCTACGGCGGATCGCTGGCCTGGCTGGCCGCCGCCCAGGTGCCGGGCCTCAAGGCCGCCTCGAGCTACTACGGCAGCATGGTCAAGGCGAACGCGGCGCTGACGCCCCTGTGTCCGGTGATCGTCCACCTGGGACGGACCGATCCCGGGATCGACGCGGACGAGGTCGAGACTGCGGTCAAGGCCGCCCATCCCGACGTGCCGGTCTACATCTACGAAGGCGCCGGCCACGGGTTCAACAACGAGAGCCCCGAGCGCTTCAACGAGGAGGCCGCGGATCTGGCGCGCAAGCGCACCCGCGACCTGTTCGAGGCCGCCTGAGCATGGGGGACGTCATCCGGCTGAAGAGCCGCTTCGACGGCTTCGAGCTGCCCGCCTATCACGTCCGGCCGAACGACGCCCGGCGCGGCGGCCTGGTGCTGGTGCAGGAGATCTTTGGCGTCACCGACCACATCCGCGACCTGTGCGAGGGCTACGCCGAGGACGGCTACGAGGTCATCGCGCCCGCGTTCTACGAGCGGCTGGCGCCCGGCTTCGCCGCCAGCTACGAGGCCGACGACGTCGCCCGCGGCGTGAAGCTGTCCGAGGCCACGCCCTGGGACCAGGTGGCCGGCGACCTGCAGGCCGCGATCGACGCCCTGGCCCCGCCGGTCTTCGTCACGGGTTACTGCTGGGGCGGGACGGCGAGCTGGCTGGCGGCCTGCCGATGCGACGGCGTGGCGGCCGTGTCCTGCTTCTACGGGCGCCGCATCTCCGAGCTTGTCGACGAGACGCCCCGCTGTCCGACCATCCTGCATTTCGGCAAGACCGACGCCTCGATTCCCCTGGACAAGGTCGAGGCCATCGCCGCCCGTCATCCCGACCTGCCGATCCACATGTACGAGGCGGGGCACGGCTTCGTTTCGGACCGGCGCAAGGACTATGACGCGGACGCCGCGCGGCTGGCGCGGCTGCGCACCCTTCAGCTCTTCTCCAGGCGGGCCGGCGGGCGCGGCGAAGGCGCCTAGGGCGCCGGCTTTTCCTCGATGCGCTGGCGGATTTCGGGCAGGCGCTCGAGGGCCCTGACCAGGACGGCCTGGGCCGCCAGTATGCCGACGCCGGCCGCATAGCCGGAAAAGACGCCGGCGGGGTAGCGCCCGCCGTGCGCCACGCCGGCGACCTGCAGATAGATGAACCCGGCCGCCGCGCCGAGCAGGCCGAGGCCGGTCATCACCGACAGCGGGGTCTGGCCGAACCCCGCCTGGAAGCTCAGCCAGACATAGCGCGCCAGGGTTCGCTTCAGCGGCGGTATCAGCATGGGCAGGAGGAACGACGTCCCAAGGAACGCCGCAGGCCAGACGAGCGTTCGCTGAGCGATCAGCGCAGCTCCACCGGGAAGAACCTGAAAAGCGTGCAGAACCGCGCCCACATAGATCAGGCTGGCGGCGATGAAGGCCACCGTCTGCATGCGCCGGAAATCGCGCCACTCGCGAATGAAGGACATGGGATTAAGCTAGGAAGGCGAACGCGCGGAGATAAGGCGCCTCAATGACCGGAAAACGCGACCAGGGTCGAAACGGGCACGCCCGCCTCGCGCAGTCGGTCGGCGCCGCCAAGGTCGGGCAGGTCGATGACGAAGCCCGCGCCGACGATCTCGGCGCCCGCCCGCCGCAGCAGCTCCACCGCCGCAAGCGCCGTTCCGCCCGTCGCGATGAGGTCGTCGACCAACAACACCTTCTCGCCCCAGGCCACCGCGTCGAGGTGCATCTCCATGGAGTCGAAGCCGTATTCCAGCGCGTACTCCACGCCCATGGTCGCATGCGGCAGCTTGCCCTTTTTGCGCAGCGGCACGAACCCGGCCGAGAGCTGGTGGGCGACGGCGCCCCCGACGATGAAGCCCCGCGCCTCGATGCCGGCCACCTTGTCGATCTTGGCCCCGGCGAAGGGCTGGACAAGCTCGTCCACCGCGCGACGGAAGGCCCGCGCATCGCCCAACAGGGTCGTGATGTCGCGGAACATGATCCCCTCGGCCGGATAGTCGGGGATGGTTCGAATGACCTGGGTCAAGTCCATCGGGGGCTCCTCGCGTGCGCCCCGACCTTAGCATCAGGCGGGCGGGGCTTGGCTATGGCGCGGGACGCGGCGCGCCCCCGACGGGCGCGCATCGCCCTGTCCGCAGGCGCCGCCTGTGCGGTCTCGGCGCCCGCCTGGGCGGGGGAGATCCGTTGCTGGTACGAGCACGGCGTGGTCGTGGCGCCGGCCGTCGTGGCCGGGATCGCGGGAGACTACATTCTCGACACGGGCGCGGAGCACACCCTGCTGCATGAGACCCGGGTCCAGACCGCGGGCTTCGAGGGGACCGCCCTGTCCGCGGAAGTGCGCATAGCCGGTCTCGACCTGCCCGCCGTGCCCGTGGCCGTGGCGGACCTCGACGCGCGCACCGGCGACTTCCCGACGCCGATCGCAGGCGTGATCGGCGCCGACGTCCTGTCCGGGCGCGTCGTCGACGTCGATCTTTCCCCCTGCCGCGTGCGGATCAGCGCGCCGGGCAGGGCGCCAAGGTTCGGCGCGGCCGTCGCCCTGCCCTTCCTCGCCCCCGGCCTGCCCGTGGTCGCAGCGGGCGTCTCTGACGGCCCTCACGCCTGGCGAGGGGCCTTCCTGGCCTCCACCGGCGCGGACGCGCCCATACGGCTCTCCACAGGCCGCGCCAGCGTGCCCGGGGCGAAGGCGGCCGAGGATGTCTTTCCCGACCACGGCGGACGAGCGGAACTGCGGGCGGTCTCGCTGGCGGGCGATCTCTTCGAGCGGCCGCGGGGCGGGCTGACGCCCGACGCGCCCGCAGGCGCCGACGGGGTGCTCGGCGCCGCCGTGCTGGAGCGCTGGCGGCTCAGGTTCGACTTTGCGCGGGACCGTCTGCTGCTGGCCCAACGAAAAGGCCCGCCGGCGCGAGCCGACGGGCCTTGAAGCCTGAAACCTTCAGGTCGGATCAGTGGGCGACGTTGCGCCAGATCCGGCGGTAGCTCGCATAGAGCAGGGCCGCGAAGATGAAGAGGTAGATCATCGCCGCGAGGCCGAACGACTTGCGCTCTTCCATCTTGGGCTCGGAAGCCCAGGCGAGGAACGTCGCGACGTCCTTGGCCTGCTGCTCGATCGTCGACTTGGTGCCGTCGTCGAAGGTCACCTTGTCCGGCTCGAGCTGCGGCGGCATGGCGATGAAGCCGCCCACCGGCACCTTGTCGTGCGGCCCCTTCCAGAACGGGGTCAGGTCGCCCGAGAAGTAGGGGTTGTAGTGCTGGGTCGGCGAGGCCGTCAGACCCTTGGGCGGATCCTTGTAGCCGGACAGCAGCGAGTAGACGTAGTGCGCGCCGTGGTGACGCGCCTTGACGATCACCGACAGGTCCGGCGGCAGGGCGCCGCCATTGGACGCGCGCGCCGCGTACTCGTTGGCGAACGGCGACGGGAACTTGTCCGCCGGCACGCCCGGACGCTGGATGGTGTCGCCGGTTTCCGTATCAACGTCGTTGATCTGGTACTCGGCGGCGATCGCCTTCACGTACGGGTTGTCGTTCGGATTCTTGTACTTCTCATCGTAGAAGGGCCCGCCCTTCTGACCGAGGTTGCGGAAGTACATCAGGTTCATCGAGTGGCAGGCCGAGCAGACCTCCCGATAGACCTTGTAGCCGCGTTGCAGCTGGGCCTGGTCGAACTTGCCGAACGGACCCTCGAAGCTGAACTCGGTCTCCTTCATCGGAGCCTGGGAGCCCCCAGAGGCCAGCGCCGGGCTGGAGACCAGCGCGAGCCCGAGCGCCGCCAGAGCGATACCTTTGCGCAGCATCTGAGGCTCAACCCTTCTTTTCAGGCGACGCCGTGGCGCCCACGGGCGTCGCGGCGGGATGGGACGAAAGGACCGGCGAGGAGATCGATTCCGGTTGCGGAAGCGGCGTCTCCGTCAGGCCCAGGATCGGCAGGATCACCAGGAAGTAGGCGAAGTAGTAGAGCGTGGCCAGGCGCGACAGCCACACGAAGCTGTTCAGGTCGGCGTCGATCAGCTTGAAGGTCGAGATGCCCGGGATGACATGGTCGTCGGGCAGCTTGCCGCCGCAGTAGCCGAGCACCAGGCAGACCACCACGAAGATGAAGAAGTACAGCTTCGCGGTCGGCCGGTAGCGCATGGAGCGCACCTTGGAGGTGTCGAGCCACGGCAGGGCGAACAGCATGGCGATGGCGCCGAACATGGCCAGCACGCCGCCGAGCTTGTCCGGAACGGCCCGCAGGATCGCGTAGAACGGCAGGAAGTACCATTCGGGCACGATGTGGGCCGGCGTCACCAGCGGGTTGGCGGGAATGTAGTTGTCCGCGTGGCCGAGCGCGTTCGGATTGTAGAACACGAAGGTGGCGAACAGGATCAGGAAGACCGCGATCGCGAAGCCGTCCTTCACCGTGTAGTACGGGTGGAAGGGAACGGTGTCTTCCTTGGACTTCACGTTCACGCCGGTCGGGTTGTTGTTGCCCGGCACGTGCAGCGCCCAGATGTGCAGGGCCACGAGGCCCGCGATCACGAACGGCAGCAGGTAGTGCAGCGAGAAGAAGCGGTTGAGCGTCGGATTGTCGACAGCGAAACCGCCCCACAGCAGGGTGGTGATCGCATTGCCGACGATCGGGAAGGCGCCCAGCAGGTTGGTGATCACGACGGCGCCGTGGAAGCTCATCTGGCCCCAGGGCAGCACGTAGCCCATGAAGGCGGTCGCCATCATCGCCAGGTAGATCAGGCAGCCGATGATCCACAGCACTTCGCGGGGCGCCTTGTAGGAGCCGTAGTAGAGGCCGCGGAACATGTGGATGTAGACGGCCACGAAGAACATCGAGGCGCCGTTGGCGTGCATGTAGCGGATCAGCCAACCGTAGTTGACGTCACGCATGATGCGCTCGACCGAGGCGAAGGCGTGGTCGACATGCGGCACGTAGTGCATGACCAGCACGATGCCGGTGACCAGCTGGATGCCCAGGCAGACGGCGAGAATGCCGCCGAAGGTCCACCAGTAGTTCAGGTTCTTGGGGGTCGGGAAATCGACCACGCTGTCCCAGGCCAGCCGCACGATGGGCAGGCGGGTGTCGAGCCAACGCTCGAAGCCGGTTTTCGGCTCGTAAGTGGAGTGTCCGCTCATCAGTGTCAGCCGATCTTGACCTTGGTGTCGGAAAGGAAGTCGTACTCGGGCACGACCAGGTTCTTCGGCGCGGGACCCTTACGGATCCGGCCGGAGGTGTCGTAGTGCGAGCCGTGGCACGGGCAGAACCAGCCGCCGTAGTCGCCGCCGCCGAACGTCGGCACGCAGCCCAGGTGGGTGCAGGTGCCGACCACCACGAGCCACTGGGCCTTGCCCGGCTTGTGACGGTCTTCGTCCTTTTGCGGATCGCGCAGGTCGGCGCCGTCGTCCTTCACCGCGGCCGCGACTTCGGCCGCCGTGCGGTTGCGCACGAACAGCGGCTTGCCGCGCCACTTGAGGACCACCTGCTGACCTTCGGCCACCTTGGTCAGGTCGAACTCGACCGAGGCCAGGGCCAGGGTGTCGCCCGCCGGGTTCATCTGGTCGATGAACGGCCAGGCCAGCGACCCGACCGCGCCCGCGGCCGCGGCGATGGCGGCGATGTGGATGAAATCGCGACGGTTCGGGTCGTCGCCCGAGCCGTGCGGCTCTGAAGTTGCGCCCATTACGGTGTCCGCCACCCTGAAGCTACCCTTCGCTTGGGGACTGAACGACGAAGCGTCCAGACCCGACGGGCTCGCCCGACCTCGCACAAACGCGACGTCCGGGATCGCCCTGCCTTCGGCTCCGCCCAGACGTTCTGGTAGAGCCTTTCGAACTCAGACCGGAGCAGAGATCGGAAACCCGGGAACTCATGCGAGTCGCTCGCACAATGCTCCCGACGATTCGTATCCCTCGCCCCAGCCCATAACCCGTGGCGGATCGCTTAGAATGCGTTTGGCGCTTTTTCAACCGGACATTCCGCAAAACGTGGGCGCGGCCCTTCGTCTCGGCGCCTGTCTGGGCGTTTTCGTGGACGTCATCGAGCCCTGCGGCTTCCCGCTTTCCGATCAGGCGGTTCGCCGTGCAGCCCTGGATTACGGCGCGAAGGCCGATATCGCACGTCATACGGGCTGGACCGCCTTTCTCGCCGCCCCCGAGCGCCGCCAGGGCCGCCTTGTGCTTTTCACCACACAGGCGGCCACGCCTTTGCACAGCTTCGCCTTCGAAAGCGGCGACACCCTGCTGTTCGGCCGCGAGAGCGCGGGCGCGCCGCCCGACGTCCACGCGGCGGCTGAGGCGCGGGTGATCATCCCTCTCGTCGCCGGCGCGCGATCGCTGAATGTCGTGACCGCCGCGGCCATGGCGCTCGGTGAGGCGTTGCGCCAGACCGGCGGATTTCCTAATCCCCTGGCCTCATGACCGACGCCGCCACCCTCGACAGCCGCAACCAGCGCGCCCGCGCCTGGTTCGACACCCTGCGCGACCGCATCGTCGCCGAGTTCGAACGCATGGAGGAAGAGGCCCCGGCCGACCTCTTCCCCGGCGATCCGGCGAAGTTCGAACTGAAGCCGTGGGTGCGCGAGGCCGGCGGCGGCGGCGTGATGGGCTTCCTGCGCGGCGGCCGGTTCATCGAGAAGATGGGCGTCCATATCAGCCTGGTGCACGGCAAGTTCACGCCCGAGATGGCGGCGACCATGCCCGGCGCCGACAAGGACCCGAGCTTCACCGCGACCGGCATAAGCCTGATCGCCCACATGGTGTCGCCCAAGGTGCCGGCCGTGCACATGAACACCCGCTTCCTGGCCACCAGCCAGAGCTGGTTCGGCGGCGGGGCCGACCTGACGCCGGTGCTCGACGAACAGCGCAGCCAGGACGCCCCCGACGCCAAGCTGTTCCATGCGGCGATGAAGGCGGCCTGCGACAAGCACGATCCGACCTGGCACCCCGCCTACAAGAAGCGCTGCGACGAATACTTCTTCCTGCCCCATCGCAACGAACCGCGCGGGATCGGCGGGATCTTCTACGACCACCACGACTCCGGCGACTGGGAGCGGGACTTCGCCTTCACCCGCGACGTCGGCGAGGCCTTCCTCGAGGTCTATGCAAAGATCGCCCGCGGCCGCATGCACGAGCCCTGGACCGAGGCGGACCGCGAGGAGCAATTGATCCGCCGCGGCCGCTATGTCGAGTTCAACCTGCTCTATGACCGCGGCACCATGTTCGGCCTGAAGACCGGCGGCAACATCGAGTCGATCCTGTCCTCCATGCCGCCAATGGTGCGCTGGCCCTAGGGGGCGGCCGTCCGCGCCAGGAAATCCTGGATCCAGCGGCCGACACGCTGGCGGTCGTTCGGCGCCCGGTAGCTGGCCACCGCGGCGTCTGCCTGGTCTTCGGTGTAGCGGCTGCCGCGCCGCGTCTCGATCAGGGCCGTGGCGTAGGCCGGATCGAACTCGGGATGGAGCTGGATCGAGATCGCCGGCTGGTCGTCGTAGGCCAGCATGCCGAAAGGCGTGAAGTCGCTGGCCGCGACCACCCGCGCGCCCTGCGGAAGCTCGACCACCTGATCCTGATGGGAGGCGGCCACGGCGATCCGGTCCGACGCGCCGTCCATCCAGGGCTCCTGGGCGAGCACATCGTAGCGATGCAGGCCGACGCCCCAGCCCTTGGGCGACTTGATCACCTTGCCCCCGAAGGCCTCGGCCATGACCTGGTGGCCGAAGCACACGCCGATCAGCGGGGCGCGGCCCCTGGCGGCGCGTAGGAAGTCTTTCAGCGGTTCGATCCACGGAAGTGGGTCGTAGACCCCGGCCGACGAGCCTGTGACCACATAGGCGTCGGCCGCCTCGACCGCCGCCGGCAGGGTCCCGCCGGCCACGTCGAAGGTCGTGTAGGCGTAGGCCTGCGGACCGAGCAGGTCGCGGAACATCGACGGGTAATCGCCGAAGCGCTCGCGCGCGGACTCGGGCGGGGCGCCCGTCTCCAGGATTCCCAGACGCAGCATCAGGCCTTCAACTCCCGCACTTCGGCGGCGAGCTTGGCCAGCGTCGCCTCGCGGCCATCCGCGAAGTCGCGCGCCACCCACCAGTCCTCGACCGCGCGCAGCGCCGCGCCGACGGCCGGCCCGCGCGCCGCGCCGGCCGCCATCGCATCCTCGCCGGTTACGGGCAGGACCGGCGGCGTCCATCGCTCCGCTTCGCTCGCAAGCCTCGCCCAGGCCTCGCCCGCCTCGGGGCGGCGCGCCCAGGCCAGACGCAGGCGATCGGCCGTCGTCACCGGTCCCAGCCTGTAGGCGAGGCGCCGTAACGCCGCGGCCGACATGGCGGGCTCCAGCGCCTCGGCGGGGCCGAGCGCGGCGACCAGGCGGTCGCGCTGGGCGTTGGAGAGGCGCAGGCGCGTCGCCGCGGCGCCGGCCGACGGCGCGTCCGGCAGCAGCGCGGCGAGGCGCAGAAGCGGGTCCGGGGAAATCGTCGTCATCGTCTCGAAGGTCGTCACCGGCCCGCTCTCGGGCAGCAGCACGGCCAGGACGCCGGTCTCGGCCATGGCGGCCGCCGAGGCGCGCGGATCGGGCGCGGCGAGCAGCTTAAGCAGTTCCTTGGAGATGCGCTCGGCCGCCAATCCGGTGAGCCGGTCCCTGACCGCGGCGCAGGCGGCCAAACCCGCGGCGTCCGGCGCCCCTAGACCGTACCAGGCCTGGAACCTGAAGAAGCGAAGGGCCCGCAGATAGTCCTCCGCGAGGCGCGTCGCCGGATCGCCGACGAAGACCACGCGCCCAGCCAGGGCGTCGTCCACGCCGCCGCCGACCGGATCGAAGATCGCGCCGGCGCGGTCGGCGTAGAGGGCGTTCATCGTGAAGTCGCGCCGGGCCGCATCCTCGGACCAGTCGGTCGTGAAGGCCACCACCGCGCGGCGACCGTCCGTCTCGACGTCGCGCCGCAGGGTCGTGATCTCGAAGGGCCGTCGCCCCGAGATGGCGGTGACCGTCCCGTGCTCCACGCCGGTCGGCACGGCCTTCAGGCCCGCCGCCTCGAGCGCGGCGATCACCGCCTGCGGTTCGAGGATCGTCGCGATGTCGATATCGTCGACCGCCGCGCCGCGCAGGGTGTTGCGCACGCAGCCGCCGACGAAGCGGGCGCAGTCCGTCCCGCCCGCGGCCTCGAGAGCGTCCAGCACCGCCCGGGTGGACGGGTGGACGATCCAGGGGGCGTCGCCGAGATCAGGCAAAGGCGGCTCCGTACAGCCGGTCATAAAGCTCGCGCAGGACCCCGGCGGTCACCCCCCAGATGTAGCGATCCTCATGCGTCATGGCGTAGAAGCGGCGAAGTTCGCCGTCCGGCGACTGGCGTTCGTGGATCTGGTGGTTGTCCGGGTTCATCAGAAACCCGAACGGGGTTTCGAAGATGTCGGCCACCTCGTCCGGATTGGGCGTCAGAGAGAAGCCCTCGCGGATGAACCCGACCACGGGTGTGATCAGGTAGTTCGAGCCAGACCAGTAGGGCGTGGACAACCCGACCAGCGACACGAAGGACGGATCGAGCCCGACCTCCTCCTGCGCCTCGCGCAGGGCCGTCTGCCAGGCCGACTCGCCCGGATCGCGCCGTCCGCCAGGAAAGGCCACCTGTCCGGTGTGGCTGCGCAGGTTGTCTGAGCGCCGCGTCAGCAG
>ENA-UOYA01002552-UOYA01002552.1-activated-sludge-metagenome-genome-assembly--contig:-NODE-2552-length-17491-cov-6.316013_pt1 | contig 17491 bp, 18 predicted proteins | sample MGYA00238163_ERZ764804 | MGnify/ENA primary metagenome ERZ764804 (study PRJEB28919, sample SAMN05720223) | activated sludge metagenome | isolation source: Anaerobic digester | place: Hong Kong... | reverse complement strand
GACCCCTCTAATTCCACCGTCTAAAGATAACTCACCGGCCAGATAATAAGCCGGAAGAAAATCTGTCTTCACCTGTTCTGTCGCCGCCAGGATCCCGATGGCAATTGCCAGATCAAAACCCGGTCCTTCCTTTTTCAGATCAGCAGGCGCCAGGTTCACAATAATCTTGCGCGGAGGAAAAACAAATCCGGCATTCTTGATCGCCGTGCGCACTCTTTCTTTACTTTCCTTGACGGTTGCATCCGGCAAACCAACGATGGTAAATTCCGGTAAACCGCCGGAAGCATCCACTTCAACCTCAATCGGATAAGGATCCATCCCCACGATCGTACAGCCATTAACACGTGCTAACAATATCCTTCCTCCCAGACAAAATAATTCAGGAAAACCGCAAGTAACGTAACGCGATGTTTTCACCGTCAGTTTACCACAAACACTTGTTTGGGGTCAAGATTCGTCATTCAATGGTACGATCTGATAAAAAAATACTGCCCGGTTTTTTACAGGCAGTATCCCCAGTTGCCATTCAGTCATCACGTTAAGGCATAATCACAATATTCGTCACTACCGGCCGTAATTTACCATCCGAGGGGCGGTTTAATACTTCATTTTGATAAACAAAAGTACTGGAACCTCCACCATCTAAATTATATCCTTCCTTCACACCCAATTCAACCAATTTGTCGATAAGCCTTTCCAAAGTGACACCGCTGCTCCAATCTGACTGGCGACCGTCCACGACAATCATGATCAGATCACCGTTTGCATATTCCCCGATAATGGTCCGGGGTTGATTTGTTTTCGCCCAGTCCGGAGGAATCGATTGTTTGACCCCTCCTTTGATTAAGACGGGAATAAAGCTCACTCCCTGCCAGGGATCCAGCGACATCAGCTGTTCCTCTTCCGTAAAAATACCGCCAATCATGCGTCCCTGGCGATTAATGCCGGAAAAGGAGAGATTGCCCGGATAAGCATTAAAGGGCCCGACCAGCTTCCCGTCAATAACCACATTGCCGATATGAATCCCCTGAGGCTGACCGTCGCGCACTTCCGTATAGAAACCGCCGCCATTAATGCCTAAAATTGCCCCGGTTCTTCGCACTGCTTCCATTGTTGTTTCCTTGGCCCCAATTTTATCCTGGGCGAGGACCACCTTAAACACCCTGGGGTCATAAAGCTTTACCTTGGCAATATAGCCGCGATAGCCAAGCTCCTGCAGTTTAAATACTTTTATTTCTACACGCCGGGAGGCGTACTCCTTCACCGGCGGACCGAGCATTTTCAAGATCCGTTCCTCGTAAATCTGATCGGATTTCCTTTCCTGCTTTGAGACTACTTTAGTTAGATCTCTCAGAACCTGGTCCTGTTCCTCAAACTGGGCTTTCTGCTCATCCGCCTGCTGATGAACAAGTGCCAGCTTTTCCTCCAGCGCAAACATACCTTGCTGAAAAGTATCCAGGGAAAGATGGGTTTCCTCCACCGGGATCAGCAGGTTCTGCGCGGCAGCAGATAAACCATTCAGCGTAAGCAACATCCCCAGCAGTGGCGCAATAATTAAGGCCGCTAAAATATTCACATAACGCATCAGGGAGCCTCCTTTAAGATATTCAGGCTCTTTTCCAGCGCTTTTAATTGCTCATCCAACAGTTCAATCTTCTCATTAAGCTCTTCCTGAATATCACCCGCTGATGAAAGTGTCTCATCGGTATTGCTAAGGGCATCCTGCAACGCATTAAGCTCATTATTTAAAGCCGAAAGTTTTTCATTGACCTCCTGCATATGTAAGGCATTGGTTTGCTGCAGGTTGGTAATCGTCTGATCAAAATACTGTTTGGTGTAATAATAACCACCATAGACTAATCCTCCCCAAATAAGCAAAAACAAGAACACAAACGCAGTCCCTTTACCGATTGAGGTGTTCTTCTTTTGTTTTCGTACGCTCCCTTGGTCCTGAAGGGATAATAGTTCGGCATCCGCCCTCATGAAGACCCTCCTTTCCTCCAGTTCAATTCCCCTTAGATTACTTCTCTTTTTTTCCCTGATTTCCTGCCTGGAAACCTTTCTTCCGCAAATTACCTTTCCTGACACTTTCCCCTAGAAAGCATCCTTGATTAATTCCAGCTTTTTAATGTTTTGCTGCTGATCAAAGAGGACCCCCAGCACATCAAAACGACAGGGGTGCTGTTGCAACTCCTGGTGACAATGTAAATAATAGGCCGCCACTTTGCGCAGTTTCCGCTGTTTAACCCAATTGACTGTTTCCTGCGGCCAGCCGAAATCCGCGTTGCTTCTACTGCGTACTTCCACAAAAACCAAAATCTCTCCGTCTTCCGCGATCAGATCAATTTCCCCCAAAGAACAGCGAAAATTTCTTTCCTTCAGTCGATACCCTTGTTGCTCTATATATTCTGCCGCCGCATCCTCAGCCTTTCTGCCCAGCAAAATGTGCTCCATTTTTTCCACCTCACAAGTTGACGAGAATTTTCTGCAAAAAACTCCGCCGATGCACGGGGCAAGGTCCGTATAATTGCAAAGCTTCCCGATGTTGGGCTGTCCCGTAGCCTTTGTTTTCTTTAAAACCATAAACCGGATAAAACTCATCCAGTAAGACCATCAGACTGTCCCGGTATGTTTTGGCAATGATGGAGGCCGCAGCAATGGCCGCACATGTACTATCACCACGCACAATGCTTTCTTGCGGTACGTCAAGATCAATGTGCATGGCATCCAGCAGGAGATAATCAGGACACACCTTTAAAGAACGAACGGCCTTAGCCATGGCCACTTTGGTGGCCTGATATATATTGAGGCGATCAATTTCCTTATGATTGACTACCCCCACTGCCCAGGCAACTGCTTCCGCCTTGATTTGCTCCTCGAGTTTTTCCCGCTTCGCGGCGCTCAGCTTTTTGGAATCATCCAGCCCGGGCAGAAAGCTATTGGGCGGAAGAATCACACAGGCCGCCACAACCGGTCCGGCCAAAGGTCCCCTTCCGGCTTCATCCACCCCGCCGATGGTGTGATAACCCATTTGCTGCAGATCCAGTTCTTTTTGCCGCAATTCCATAAACCGGCTAATCTCCTTTTCCTTTGTCCTTAACTCTTTTTCTTTACTGTTCATCCGTTGCCGCATCCTCCCGTGGCACAGTTTTGGCAAGTGGACTATCCGGGCAGCAAGAATCCATGGTAATGCGCCCTAGCTTCCCGCCGCGAAATTCCGAGAGGAAGATCTCCGCCCCTTTCTCCAGATCAACTTTCCCGCCAGGCACCAGCAAACCTCTTTTCCGGCAGATTTCGGTCAGTACCGCCGGCGGATCCCCTTTTTCCTCAACGGAAAACCTGGCGGCGATTCGGCCGGGTTTGTGCTCCTGCAGCCAACCCAGGAGCCACAAAGACAACTCCAGGGCATCATAGATTGTTCCTTTGATCGCCCCTGTGACAGCTAATTTGTAACCGGTTACCTCATTGTCAAATTTCGGCCATAAAATCCCCGGCATATCAAGCAACTCGATCTCCTGCTCCAGTCTGATCCACTGTTTCCCTCTGGTTACCCCCGGCCGGTCAGCGGTTTCGGTTGCTTCTTTACCGGCCAGGTTATTAATCAGGGTTGATTTCCCCACATTAGGGATCCCAACCACCATTAGCCGGATGATGCTATTTCTGATGCCCCGGGCCTGGCGGCGCCCCAGAACCCTTTGCGCTTCACTGCGCACTAATTCGAGGATTTTTTGCTGACTGTTCCGTCCCCTCATCTGCAAAGAATCAAAGGCGATGGCGGAAAAACCTTGTGCCCTATAATACTCTAACCACTTGGCCGTTTCTGCTTCTTCCGCCAGAGCGGCCTTGTTTAAAACCAGAACCGCAGGCTTTTCACCAAGTAACTCCTGCAGTAAAGGATTTCTACTGCTGGCAGGTAACCTGGCATCAACCAGTTCCAATACCACATCAACCAGTTTAAGATGCTCTGCAATCAACCTTTTTGTTTTCGCCATATGCCCCGGAAACCAATTTACCATCTGCCCGCTCCTTCTCTTCCCCATTATTCTCATGATCCGGCTTCTTTTCGCGGCCTTGGCCAGATAGTGAAAGAAGGAACTGAGCTCCTCAGTCCCTTCTCGTAATTATTCAGCTCTTTCTTTAATTCTAGCCGCTTTCCCGGATAACTTCCGTAAATAATAGAGTTTAGCTCTGCGTACCAGCCCTTTGCGCACTACTTCGATTTTTTGCACTCTAGGTGTATGCACAAGGAAACAACGCTCAACACCAACACCATAAGAAATCCGGCGTACCGTGAAAGTTTCATTTAATCCACTTCCCCTTCTTTTGATGACCGTGCCAACAAAAGCCTGGATTCTTTCCCTGTTCCCTTCAACTACCTTAACATGCACACGAACTGTATCGCCAGGCCGAAAATCGGGAATATCATTACGTAATTGTTCAGCTTCAATAGATTTGATTAAATCCATCAGTATGACCCTCCTTCCACCTAGATGTTCTTATCCCGCCTGTATATCGGGACAGCGGACCATCCCTTTTCCCCAAAAAACAAGCTTCTCGTTAAAGCTAAGTTATTATATCATATCTCCAGGCAACTTAACAAGCTTTTTTGGAAAGATTGTGTATAAAATCCTATCCCTTGTCTTTGCCCTTGGTTTAGTAATTTCTTCATAATATTCCTCCCAGAATAAGACTTGAGTACTATAATTTTCAAAAATTTCTATCTTCATTTTACTTGTATGTTATAATGACTGGCATTACAATATAATTAAGGAATATTGTATACATTTTACCACGCTGTTCAGGCTTTTTATTCCCTTTTGGTGCGGTATTAATATCTCATCTCCAGGTTATTATTCCTATTTTTAAGATAGATATTAATATTAAGGAGGGAAAAAGTATGAAAAAATGGCGGGTACTAATGACATTTTTAGCAGTGACATTATTCTTACTGGTTCCTCTCACAGTGTGGGGGGCGACACTGCATGTGGGACCAGGGCAGACTTATAGTGGCACTACCCAGGACGCAATTAACAGGGCAATTCAAGCAGCAAAATCCGGCGACACGGTGTATCTTCATGCGGCTACTTACAACATCACCGGACCAATTATCATGAAAAGCGGCATTACCTTACGGGGCGACGGTAACAACACGGTAATTCATGGAGCAGGAGATAACGTATGTAACAATCCAAATGATGAAAAAGGAGCAGCCTACATTGTTTGTAATGATGTTTCAAATGTCACGATCTGCTATTTACGCTTTACCAGTAAGGCAACAAGTTCCACTAGTGGCGGACAAGGTAATGGTCGGCAATGTATCTGGTTCCGCAGGGCATCTAATTGTACAGTGCATAATGTAACTTTTACCAGGTATTTATACTGTGATGGTGTACGTGTAAGTTCATCCAGTGGTATCACCGTGCGTGATTGCGAAATCAATGCCGGGCATGACGGTATCTGCTTTTATGCTTCAAGTAACTGTAAGGCTTATAACAATCTTATCACTGTCCAAAGTAATAACGCTATACGCATTTATAGTTCATCAAATGTCGAAATTTATAAAAATAATTTTACCACCTATGCCGGTGGCTGGTGTATTTTGCAATTTGAAGAAAACGCAAGGAACGTCGATGTCCACCACAATGTATTCTATGATACTAAAGGGAACGAAGGCATAGCACCATGGAAGTTTTCCGGTTCAAATATTCGAGTTTACGAAAATGTCTTCTGGAATTGCACTCCGATCTTAAATCAAAGTGATTTTAAAAATCAACTATCATTTGCAAGTAGTAATCAAGTAAATCCTTCTGATAGAAATCTAACTAACTGGAAAAATAAAGGATACGGTAGAGGTTCCAGCGGAACCGGTTCCAGTTCAGGCTCCTCAGGCTCCTCAGGTTCCTCAGGTTCTTCAGGTTCCTCAGGTTCTTCAGGTTCCTCAGGTTCCTCAGGCTCCTCCGGATCCTCGGGTTCCTCAACTCCTACTGATCCTAATGCCTGGTATTCCTCCACAAATACTTCTTCAGTCCGTAGCCTGGGAACAAGTAATACCGGAACAGTGACCATCGAATTTGACCTGACTCCCGTGGGCAACAAACCGGCCGGTATCATCGGTTACGCCGACAGCAGTCAATCTATCACCAGTTATGACAGCTTTGGGATGCTGATCGAATTAAGCACAAGCGGATATTTCCGGGTCAGAAACGGCACATCCTATGGGACGGCACGTACTGTGAACTTTAGTCCGAACAAAACGTACCACTTCAGAATAATTGCCAATACCTCCAACAGAACCTATGATGTCTATGTTACACCTCCCGGCGGAAGTGCCACCCTCATTGCCAGTGGTTATCGCTTCCGGAATCAGTCCATGAATGATGTAGGAAAGATTGCGCTGATCCAAGCTTCCGGATATGGCAACTATAAAATTAACAACCACAAAATTTCCAGAAGTGGATCATCAACTTCCTCAGGCTCCTCTGGTTCCTCAGTTTCCTCTGGTTCATCAGGTTCCTCTGGTTCTTCTGGTTCATCAACTTCGACTGATCCTAATGCCTGGTATTCCTCCACAAATACTTCTTCAGTCCGTAGCCTGGGAACAAGTAATACCGGAACAGTGACCATCGAATTTGACCTGACTCCCGTTGGCAACAATGCGGCCGGTGTAATCGGTTACGCCGATAGCAGCCAATCTATCACCGGTTATGACAGCTTTGGGATGGTGATCGAATTAAACACAAGCGGATATTTCCGGGTCAGAAACGGCACAACCTATGCGGCGGCACGAACTGTGAATTTTAGTCCGAACAGAACTTATCGCTTCAGAATAATTGCCAATACCTCCTCGAAAGTCTATGATGTTTATGTTACACCTCCCGGGGGAAGTTCCACCCTTATTGCCAGTGGTTATCGCTTCCGGAATCAGTCTATGGATGATGTAGGAAAGATTGCGCTGATCCAGGCTTCCGGATATGGCAACTATAAAATTAACAACCACAAAATTTCCAGAAGTGGATCATCAACTTCCTCAGGTTCATCAGGCTCCTCTGGCTCTTCTGGTTCTTCTGGTTCTTCGGGCTCCTCCGGTTCTTCAGGTTCTTCAGCTTCGACCGGTTCTAATCCTTTGAATTCCGCTACAAATTATTCAGCTGTCCGTAGCTTAGGATCAAATAATACCGGAACAGTGACCATCGAATTTGACCTGACGCCTCTTGGCAGCAAACCGGCCGGGGTCATCGGTTACGCCGACAGCAGCCAATCTATCACCGGTTATGACAGCTTTGGGATGGTGATCGAATTAAGCACCAGCGGATATTTCCGGGTCAGAAACGGCTCAACCTATGCAGCGGCACGCACTGTGAACTTTAGTCCGAACAACACTTATCACTTCAGAATAATCGCCAATACCTCCAACAAAACCTATAGTGTCTATGTTACACCACCCGGAGGAAGTGCCACCCAGATTGCCTCTAATTATAGCTTCCGGAATCAGTCCATGGATGATGTAGGGAAAGTTGCGCTGGTCCAGGCCTCCGGCTATGGCAATTACCGTATTGCGAATCATAAGATCTCCAAATAAACATAAATAAAAAAAATAGAATAGGCGGTGTTTATTATTACAGATTTAGAAATCATAAACTAGTACCGGGCAGAAAAGCTAAGGAAAAGCTGATCTGTCCGGTACTGTTTTTATGTACACTTTTTCTGCTTACCACCATTTTTCGCCTAATAAGCGGTCTAAGATAATGGCGGCGGCGCTTCTGACCGATAAATGATTATATGTGCTATTTGCTCCATACACCGGTGCCAAGACATAATCCGCCTCATCAACTATTTCCGGGGCAAGGCCCCAGCCGGTTCCAAAAAGCAAAAGATAACTTTCGCTCTGGTCTTCTTCAAGGAGTTGACGCAAATAAGAGAAACTTACGGAGCGCGGGAAAACCTGGGCATCAGTCACAATAATCTTCGGCTCTCTCCCGTCCTGCCTAGCAATTTCCTCTTTTACGGCGGCCAGGGATTTTTTTACAGTAACCCGTTGTAAGGCTTCCTTCCGGTCGGGATTATAGACCGCACCATAGCCCTTTTGCCAATAATCAATCACTTCTTGAACCAGCCTCTCCTGACTGTCGAGCGGGTGAATCAAATAGTATTTTTCCACGGCAAAAGTCGCTACACAGCGGGCGATATCATGAATATCCAGATTAGTAATCGAGGTGGTAATTCGTTCATTATTCTTGTTTAAAACCGGATAATGAACCAGTGCCAGATAGATCCGGCTAGTCCTCCCCATTGTGCCTTTCCTCCTCCTGCCGAATTTCCGCCAGGAAACGCAAATCTTCCGCGGAGAGAGTTTTATTTTCCAATAAATCGGGCCTTTTCAGCCAGGTTCGCTTGAGGGCTTCCCGCCGGCGCCATTTGCGAATCTCCTCATGATTGCCTGTGAGAAGTACCTCCGGAACCGTCATGCCCCGAAAATCACGGGGTCTTGTGTACTGGGGATATTCCAACAGCCCATCATAAAAGGAATCAGTATATGCGGATTCGGTTTCCCCCAAAACACCGGGTAATAAACGGCAGACGGCATCGATTACCACCATCGCCGGTAGTTCCCCCCCGGTCAGCACATAATCTCCAATCGAGACTTCCAGATCGGCCAAGGCTCTGATTCTCTCATCAAATCCTTCATAATGACCGCAGATAATGGCGAGCTCTTTCTCCTGCGCCAAATCTTTGACCATGGCCTGAGTCAGGGTTTGGCCCTGGGGAGTCATCAGCAGGATTTTTCCTTCATACTTTGTCCGCTCCCCTAATTCAGCCTCCAAGGCATAATAAATGGGTTCCGGTTTAAGAACCATCCCCGCCCCGCCCCCAAACGGGCTGTCATCCACATTCTGATGTTTGGAAGGAGCGTAAGCACGATAATCGACAAGATTAAACTGCACAAGCCCGTTTTCCTGTGCTCTTTTTAAAATGCTGGTATTCAAAGGGCCCGTAAACATCTCCGGAAAAATGGTAAAGATCTGGATGTCCATCTCTGCGCTCTCCCTCTCCTTTCCTCCTAATCCAACAGCCCGGGTGGGATGATCACGTTGATTCTCCCTGCCTTTAAGTCAACCTCTTTCACCACCGACTTTAAAGCAGGAAGATAGATCTCTTTTTCTTCCGGGGTTTTCACCACATAGACATCATTACTGCCTGTCTGAAGTACATTGGTCAATGTACCCAGCAGCTTTTCATCTTCATACACCGCCAGCCCTACCAGTTCAAAAAGATAGTAGGAACCTTCCGGCAAGGGTTTAACCTCCTGGCGCGGAATCTCCACATACAGGTTTTTTAATTGCTCCGCGGCATTCATATCGGCAATTTCCTGCAGGGAAAGTAACACAAAATTCTGGTGCAGCCGCACCTCGGCGATTGTGTAAGGCTTTTGCGCGATGTAAACCTGCCGTAACTCAAAAAACCGGTGGGGATCATCAGTTAAGGGATAGATTTTTAACCCCCCGATATGCCCGTGCGTATTGATAATCTGACCGATTTTGATGAATTCGCTCATCCCGCTCCCCCTATCTTACCTAATAGCCACGATGATCCCGTCTTTGAGCACGATCTCCCGCTGCATAATTTCATCCCAGTTATCGCCCACCTGAACGATGGCCGGACCTTCAATTTCCCCCTGCACTACTTCCTTCCCCAGTTCTAACGTACTGATGAACTTCATTTGTTCGGTCATCTTTTCTTTGGCTTCTTCTCTTTGCATCTTTTCGTACTCAATCTGTTCCTTCACGGCAGCCACCTGCGGTGAACCCTTTAAGGTCAATTCCGTCAGGGCTTTTTTTGCCCGCTGCTCGATAAACTTTAGCTCCGCCTCCAGCTTATTTATGCCGTCCTGCAGTTCATTGATTAAGCCTTTTTTAAATTCTTCTGTGACAATGGCCTTCACGATAATTCTCCGCTTGATTTCGATTTTTTCCATGCCCGTTCCCCCATTCTTTCTTATATTATATAAAACTCCGGTCCGAAAAGAAAATGGAAAAAGAGGTCTGCTCTGACCTCTCTATTGAAGGATGTCTACTATCACTTTTTTGTCTTCCCGGATCGCTGCAGCTCGCACAACTGTCCGTATTGCCCTGGCAATACGACCTTGTTTTCCGATTACTTTACCCATGTCCTGGGGGGCCACATGCAGCTCCAGAATAACGGTGTCATTTTCCTCGCGACTGATTACATTTACTCCTTCAGCATCATCGACTAAGGCTTTTGCCATAACTTCAACCAGCTCTTTCATTATTACACCCCCAACCATTTGTCCACATGGCATCTTCGAAAGGACAATGATTCAATTCTTTACCTGCCCGGTCCTTACTCGCTGTCTTTCGCAAATACCCCGGCTTTATTCAGCAAAGATTTGACTGTTTCGGAAGGTTGTGCTCCGGTTTTTAACCAGTATTGGGCTCTTTCTGCATTCACTTTCAGAACCATCGGATTCTTGGTCGGATCATAAAATCCGATCTCCTCAATGAACCGTCCGTCACGCGGGGAACGGGAATCAGCGACAACCAAACGGTAAAACGGTGCTTTCTTGGCACCCATTCTTCTTAATCTGATTCTTGTTGCCATTATCTCACCTCCTCAAAAAGTCTCAAGATCATATTAAAATGCAGATATGCTTTCTTTTGAGGCATAAATGCTGTGATCTTCCCGCTAATTGCTTAGGCTATTGCCTTACGGAAATAATTACTTAAAAAAAGGCAGTTTGGCCATTCTCTTTTTGCTCAGTTTTCCCCCTTGCTGCAACTGGGTAAACTGCTTCATCATCTTTTGCATCTGCTCGAACTGCTTGATGGTACGATTAACATCCTGGATCGATGTCCCGCTGCCTGTAGCAATCCTTTTCCGCCGACTCCCGTTGATAATTTCCGGCTTTCTTCGTTCCGCCTTTGTCATCGAGCGGATAATTGCTTCCACATGCTTAATATCCTTTTCATTGACCTCCAGCCCCTGCAGTCCTTTTACTTTATTGATCCCGGGAATCATCTCCAGTAACTGATTGAGGGGCCCCATCTTCTGCACTTGCTGCAGTTGCTCTAAATAGTCATCAAAAGTAAACTCGTTTTGCCGTAACTTCCGTTCTAATTCCTGCGCCTTTTGCAGGTCAACGGTGGCCTGGGCCTTTTCGATGAGGGTCAGGACATCGCCCATCCCCAGAATTCGCGAAGCCATCCGCTCCGGATAGAAAGGCTCCAGGGCGTCAAGCTTTTCCCCTACCCCTGTAAATTTAATCGGTTTTCCCGTGACCGCCTTCACCGATAAGGCAGCCCCGCCCCTGGTATCGCCATCCAGTTTCGTCAGCACCACGCCGTCCAAACCCAGAAGCTGATTAAACTTTTCCGCAACATTAACCGCATCCTGTCCGGTCATGGCATCCACCACCAGCAAGATCTCATGGGGGTGGCAGTGTTGCTTGATTTGGGCCAGCTCGGCCATTAATTCTTCATCAATGTGTAAACGCCCTGCCGTATCTAGAATAACCAAATCCTGCCCGTTTTTTTCGGCATGGGCAATCGCCCCTTTGGCAATATCCACCGGGTTTTGCTTCTCCCCTAGGGAAAAAACAGGAATCGCCAGCTGTTCTCCTAAGACCTGCAACTGCTTAATGGCCGCGGGCCGGTATATATCACAGGCAACCAGTAAAGAGCTTCGTCCCTGTTTTTTCAGCAAACGGGCCAGTTTCGCACTGCTCGTGGTTTTTCCGGACCCCTGCAGACCAACCATCATCACGATCGTCGGCGGCTTGGAGGAGATATTGATCTTACTTTGCGTTCCCCCCATCAGTTGGGTTAACTCCTCATGGACGATCTTAATCACTTGCTGGCCGGGCGTAAGACTCTCTAAAACCTCAGAGCCGATCGCTCTCTCGGTCACTTTAGCAATAAAATCTTTGACAACCTTATAACTTACATCTGCCTCCAGTAAAGCCAAACGCACCTCACGCATGGCCAACTGCACATCTTTTTCCGTTAGTTTTCCCTTGCCACGTAAGTTTTTAAAGATTGCCTGGATTTTTTCGGAGATATTTTCAAATGCCATCGTTTCAACACCTACCAGCTCTCTTCCAATTTTTGCAGCAACTCATAAACCTTACCCCAGGCTTCTTCTTGCTGCCTGCGGTCACTGTCCTGCTTTTGCAAAGATTCCAGTTGTGTACGTAGAACTGCTAAAATGGCCTGACCGGCAACATATTTCCGCACCAGGCCCAACCGTTCCTCATAATGATGCAGCGCGCCCTCCGTCCGCTTCACTAAATCATAAATCGCCGTACGGGACACATTCTGAAGCTCGCCGATTTCCCCCAGAGACAAATCCTGTTGAAAATACAGGTCGTATATTTCCCGCTGTTTTTTCGTTAAAAGAGAGCCATAAAAATCAAACAATAAGGCTCTCTGCGTTAAATCATCCATTTACTTAACTCCATTGTTAAGGATAAATACTTAACAGCTGACAAAAACTATCATACCCTAAATACGCTTCTTTGTCAACTATTATTTCCGGGAGAATTTTTCTGTGCTCAGCTCAGCTTTGCCCCAGAATATTTTTTACTGCCTGGATAAACACATCTACTAGTTCAGGATCGAACTGCGTTCCTTTGCATTGCTCAATTTCCTTGATCGCGTCGGCAGGTGATAACACTTTGCGGTAGGGGCGTTCCGAAACCATCCCGTCATAAGCATCGGCAAACGCCAGAATCCGACATTCCAAAGGAATACTCTTGCCTTTGACCCTGAAGGGGTAGCCATTGCCATCCCACCATTCATGATGCTTCAGAATTAATTCGGCAATCGGCGATAAATCATCCGAAAACTGGGCAATGCGATACCCAATCTCACAATGCCTTCTCATTTCCAGGGTTTCGTCCCAGTTTAACGGTCCCCGTTTAAACAGGATCTCGTCACTAATCCCGACTTTCCCAATATCATGGTAACGGGCCAGCTTATCCAGTCTTTCCATTTGTTCCGGAGCCAGGTTTAAGATTCTCCCCATTTCGAGCACAATTTTCTGCACAACCTGAATATGTCCCTCCTGCCCAAAATCTTTCTCGTTTAAAATACGCTTCATCGCACTTAGAATAGACATTTGGGAAATATTCTTATTCTTCATTTTCTCGCCGTACATTTTATTATCCGCTTCCGTGAAAAGATCATGCGGAGTTTTTTCCCGTCCTTCACAGGAAGCGTAACCCACCGACATATTGATGGGAAGTTCGGTTTTCTTGGCATTATGTTTGCTCATTTCTTCAGACAGGGCATAACAAACCTTTTCCAGCATGTCTTCATTGTAGTTTACTAATATTACGGCAAATTCATCCCCGCCAATCCTGGCAATCTTTCCATCCTCAGACAGGACTTTCTTGAGAATGCCGGCGGCTGTTTTAATTAACTGATCACCGGAGGCATGTCCGAAGGTGTCATTCACAATCTTCAACCCGTCAATATCACAGACAATTACCCCCAAGCATGAATATTCTTCATTCTCCAGATTCCGGATTTCTTCTTCAAAATACAAACGGTTCCCCAGATCAGTTAAGGCATCATGCTGACTTAAATATTTCAGTTCACTTTCTACTTTCTTGCTTTCCGTAATATCCCGGGCAATTCCTTCATAGGCCACGACCCTGCCTACTTCATTATAGATCGGCATACAACGTTGCTCCACCCAGATGGTCCTGTTATTCTTGTGCTGGATCCGCTGGACAATCGTAATTCCTTCCCGACCCACCGGCCTCTTTAAGCTCTCAAACTGATATAAATCACCGGCCAGCGTAATCTTCTGCAGCAGTTCCGGATCGTCATAAAAATCATCCACCTTATAGCCTGTTAAAGTTTCCACCGCCGGACTGATATAGTCATAACCATATTTCGGCCATAAGGAAAAACGAAAGATTACATCCTGGGCATTCTCCGCCAGCAAGCGGAAACGGGATTCTCTCTGCTCGATTTCTTTTCGCAAACGTTGGAAGTAAATATTTAATAAAGCAATCGAGGCAATCAGGGAAACAACCGCCGTAACAAAATAACCATAAGCCGCCAGTTGCATCATCGAACGGGTGAAGGGATACAAACAAAGATGCACGCTCCAAACAATCAAGGCGCCCCCGCCGAGGGTGCGACCCAGCCCAATTACTTCCTCGCTGTCGAAAATATTCAAACCGGTGTAAAAAATACTGATGGCCATAAAAACAGCCGGTAATAATGAAGACAGGATCGGCGGCATATCAAGGAAGGTACCGACACAACACCATATGATGCCCAAAACAAAAAAATGTCTCCAGTTTTTCGAAAGAGGCTTATTGATAAAATCAAAAGAACCCATCAATAAAAAGTACCCGGATACGGCTAAAGCAACCAGGTCAACCATACTATATATTGAAGAAGCGGCAATGTCCTCGTCTCCTAACAGGATCATTAGTAAATCCGCACAGGCTTTGACGATCAAAACCAGGCCGCTGACACACCATAAGCCGACAAAGCGGTCGCGATATTCATAGTACAAATATCCGAAAACAACAAACAGAATAATTGAATTGACAATTGTTAAAAATAGAAAGTACGTATCCATGGTAGGTGTCTCCATTCTCCTTAATTATGCATCTATTAGTAATTTTCTATTTTTATCGGAAAAACCCTTTTTGATATCTTCAATAAATAACAAAAAATAAGAAAATCAAGACCTAAGTCCTGATTTTTTCTTTATGAAATATATATTCTCATTATTTAAGCTGTATTGTCAAGTATTTTTTATCATTTTCCTGTCTATTCTACTTTTTATTCGCTAAACTCCTACTGCGCTCTCCCGCCTCGAAAAGGATCCGCTCCTCATCCAGCGTCAGCATCTGCCGGTCCTTCATGAGTAGTTTTCCGTCAACAATCACCGTTTGCACATCACTGGACTGAGCTGCGTAAACAAGATTAGCCACCGGCTGATGTAAAGGCGTTAAATGCGGTTGGCGCAGGTTTACAAGCACTAAATCGGCTTTTTGTCCCGGGGTTAACGTCCCTACATCCTTTAAACCTAATACTGCCGCCCCGTTTTTTGTAGCCATCTCCAGCACCACATCCGCCGGCAGCACCGTTGGATCTTTCGTAATTACCTTATGTAAAAGCGCACACGTCCTCATCTCTTCCAGCATGTCCAGATTATTATTACTGGCTGCGCCATCAGTTCCTAAGCCCACGATGGCCCCCTGCCGTAATAGTTCGGGTACGGGCGCAATCCCACTGGCCAGCTTCATATTGCTTTCCGGATTATGGGCAATGCCTACATGATGCTGAACCAGAATGTCGATTTCCTTCTCCGAAAGATGCACACAATGGGCAGCAAGAACATGTCTTCCCGTAAAAAAGCCGATTGAAGCAAGTAATTCTACCGGTCGTTGCCCGTATTGCCTGCTGATATCCGCGACCTCCTGTGCAGTTTCCGCCAGATGAATGTGCAGGCCTACCCCGTGGGCATCCGCTAAGGCCATTACTCTTTCCAGATATTCCGGCGGACAGGTATAAGGCGCATGAGGCCCAAACAGGCAGGTAATCCTGCCCTCCCCCTGTCCATGCCAGGCCCGGACAAACCGCTCGCTTTCCTCCACCGCCAATTCCGCCTTTTCACCTGTCCCGACCATCCCACGGGAAAGGCAGGCCCGCATCCCCGCTTCCAAAGCCACCTGGGCTGTCTCTTCCATATAGAAATACATATCGGCAAAGGTGGTGGTCCCGGATTTTAGCATCTCTAAGACAGCCAACTGCGTCCCCCAGTAGATGTCATCTGCCTGCAAATGAGCCTCCCGGGGCCAGATTCTGGTCTCCAGCCAGGGCTGTAAAGGTAAATCATCCGCATAACCGCGCAACAGGGTCATGGCCGCATGGGTATGGCAATTGACAAAGCCGGGAATAACCAGCTGATCCCGCCCGTCAATGACCGTATAATCACGAAAAGCTGCGCCGTCCGGCCAATTTTCTTTTTCCAGGAGCTTTTCTCCCGCTGCTTTGATGTAACTTCCTTCGATGATGATGTCCCCTTTAAACCAGGTAGCCCCGCCGGGCAAAGAAGATAAAGGAATAATCAGTGCATCCCTGATGATAATCCCTTTCATGCCCTCTCCCTCCATCTTTTCAAAAATCTTCGCTACTGACAGCAGTTACATCCTTCCTCTAATGATACTTCCGCCAAACTCGTCATAATCAGGCGGGAAATGTTTTCACTTAACTTTTGCATCACGTCAACAACCTCATTATGACAAAGCTTGCTTGGCGCGATCCCCGCCCCATAGTTGGTGACCATCGCTACTGTAGCATAACAAATCCCTGCTTCCCGGGCCAGGATAACTTCCGGAACATTCGTCATGCCGACCACATCACCACCCAAAATTTGCAGCATTTTTATTTCAGCGGGTGTTTCATAACGGGGTCCCTCCATGCAAACATAGCAACCGCTGGCATGGGTTTTAATCCCCAGTTGAACCGCTTTGTCATACAGGAAAGCACTTAATTGGGGACAATAGGGAGCTGTCACATCGATATGCCGCACTCCCTCAGGGCCGCCCTCAAAAAAAGTACTATTTCTGGCTTTGGTGAAATCGAGAAACTGGTCGAGGATGACAAAATCCAGCGGGGCCATCTCTAAGCGCAGCGAACCTACCGCCGCGGTAGCAATAATTTTCCTGACCCCCAGCTCTTTCAGGGCTTGAATATTAGCCCGGTAATTAACCAGATGGGGGGGAACCGAATGACCCTTCCCGTGCCTGGCTAAAAAGGCTACCGTCCGACCCGCGTATGAACCAAGCAAAAGATTCGCCTTCCCATAACGGGTTTCGATCTCCAGCTCTTTCGTCTTTTCCAGCATCTCCGCCTTATACACTCCCGTTCCGCCTATTACCGCCAGATCTGCCTTCATCATATTATCCTCCCCCTCGCATCATATTACTCACTAAACAGTGCTTCACTGAATTTTTCCGGAATAAACTCCTTTAAATCATCAATCTTTTCGCCCATCCCCAGAAACTTGACCGGTAATTTATATTCATTTTGGATCCCCAGGATTACCCCGCCCTTCGCCGTTCCATCGGTTTTCGTTAATACAGCGCCGGTAACCCCGGTGGCCTCGGAAAATAACCTGGCCTGGGAGAGCGCATTCTGCCCGGTGGTCGCATCCAGCACCAGCAAAACCTCCCGGGGTCCGCTGGTTGTCTCCCGGTCGATAATCCGCCTGACCTTTTTCAATTCTTCCATCAGGTTGGTTTTTGTTTGTAAACGCCCGGCCGTATCAATTAACAAAACATCTACCTTCCGGGATTTAGCCGCCTGCAAGGCATCAAAAACTACGGCTGCGGGATCAGCACCCTCATGGTGATGAATCAGTTCCAACCCTGCCCTGTTGCACCAGACCTCTAATTGCTCAATGGCCGCCGCCCGAAAAGTATCGGCCGCCGCCACCATCACTTTAT
>ENA-UOYA01002549-UOYA01002549.1-activated-sludge-metagenome-genome-assembly--contig:-NODE-2549-length-17503-cov-8.428359_pt1 | contig 17503 bp, 14 predicted proteins | sample MGYA00238163_ERZ764804 | MGnify/ENA primary metagenome ERZ764804 (study PRJEB28919, sample SAMN05720223) | activated sludge metagenome | isolation source: Anaerobic digester | place: Hong Kong... | reverse complement strand
CAGCCCTTTTCCCACTTAGGCAGGAAAAGAGCTGTTTGATTTATTAAGTTTGGATATTTGCATAATTGATACATTTAATATTTGTATAATTTGACATAGGAAAAGACCGCTTCATACGAAACGGTCTTACTTTTATAAATATATTTTATTGTAGTAAATCTTACAACTGAATATCTTCTGTATTGATCGAGATAACAGGCTTATGTTGTTCTTTTGCATAGTCAATGATACCTGAAAGTTCATCACCCATTCAAAGGAGCATATTGCTATTATCAATCATAAATCTGTCGCACTCGCTGTAGCATTTATCACTGTACTGCTTATTTAAAAAATTATAGAATCAGCCTTTTCATAAATGCTGAAGAACCTGTCACACCATAGCTCTGTCCAGCTTGCAGTTTAGTTCTAGTGCGAAACTGATATGTTTAGCCTTACTGAGTAAAGTAATTTTAATGACAGAACAGCTTCTGCCACCCATAATGGAATGCCTTTGGGTTAGGTTGTCATACTGTTGTAAAAAAATATATTTTATGAGAAAGTATTGAAATTTATTATATAATATGTTAATATAGATTTTATTGGATGCAAAATCTAAAAAAGACAAAAGAATACTATTTTTTAAAAGAATTTAGAGACAAATGAATTTTAAACGTATTATTTCAAGAATATTGGAAGCAGAAGATCTTTATTAAAATTTGGAGGTTTAAATCAAGTGAAAATAAAATTTACAAAATTAATAATGGTATCAATTATTTTTTCAGTTTTGTTCACCTCCTGTGTGAACGATAAGGAAAAACCAGTAGAAACACAGCAAACGTCGACTACTGTGCAAACTGAAACATCTGAGGCAACATCTAAGCAAACTACTACCGTGCAAACAGAGGCATCACAGGCGACACCAAAACAAAATATTGACATGCAGACTGAAACATCCAAAACAATGCAGAAACAAACTACCATACAGACTGAAACGATACATCAAAAAACTGTAACTCAGTCTGCCAATACATCGCCAATTATCACCACAACTAGAATTCCAGAAGCAACTACGCGGCAAATAACCACAATAAAAGAGAATGAGGATGATAACTTGTGTGAAATGCCTGAAATTGTATTTATTCTTGCTTATTATCATTGGGATTATGATAATAGTTACGGTTATTACATTAATAATAAAGGGTTAATTAAAAGTTTTGATTTCACAAAAACAGCACCAGATGAATTTTACTATATTGGTGATTTGGAAGTATACAATATGATAGACAGCATAGGTACTGATACAGACTTTGACCCTATTCCAAAGGAAAAGCTAACGGATCTATATGAAAAACTTTTAAAAGTTGATGATAACAGTGAAGTGAAGCACTCTTCTGATGGATTGATGAGGGGCGATGCAGAATACGGAGATTATGGTTTGTACGGTGCAATGTTTAATTCAAATAAAGAATTGGAAATTGTTTGGTTAGGTGAATATGGAAATTCAGTAGCTGTAAAGAACGATTCTTATGCCAATGAGTTATTTGAAGAACTTAAATTGTTAATTCCCGATCCTCGTACGTATCTTAATTAAAATTTGGAGGGTTAAATCAAATGAAAATTAAATATTTTAGCATAATTCTTATAATTGCCATGATTTGTAATTTTTTTATACCTTTTACGGCATTTGCAAATGAATCAACAAACAGAACATTTGAATATGCAAATTTTACTGTTAATTATAATATAGTTAACAGTTGGGATAACAATCAAAATATTGAGATTAAAATTACAAATACCGGTAGTGAAGTTATTCGCAATTGGGCGGTACAGTATGATCCCTGCGGAACGATAACAGGACTGTGGGGCGGTGAATTATTAGGTACTAACGCTGTTAAAAATGCTTATTACAATTCCGATATTGATGTTGGTGCTTACGCTACTTTCGGTTATACTCTGACAAATGTGAGTGGCACACCTAACGAATTTGTACTATGCCCGTCGTATAGAGAGGCAAGGACTGACGGTTTTACCGTTGATTTTTCAGTTCAGAATAGCTGGGATGCTGGATTTTCTGGCTTAATTACTATAACTAATACAACAGATACTCCAATAATGGCATGGGAACTTTCATTTTATACTAATTTTTCTATTATTCAAACAGAAAATTTTAATATAATTGAGAGAAATAACAATAGTTATAAAATAAGTGGTACATATAATGGAAACATACCTGCTTTCTCAAGCGTACAAATGAATCTAATTGGCAGTTATACTGAAACACCTGAAATATCAAATGAACAACTTACGGAATTAAAAATCAGCAACACTTCTTCTGGTAGTCAACCTCAGGGAGAAATATATTTTAAAGACATTGAAAGCGACAATGAAGTGGCTTACGACGAAAACAACGGAGTGTTTTTTGTCCGCAATCAGATACTTTTAACTGCAAAGGACGATGTTTCATTTGAAGATGTATCTTCATTAATAAATTCATACAATGCTAAAATAGTCGGATTTATTAAATTAACAAATGATTTTCAGATTGAATTTAATAATGAAGTAACTGTTGATTACTTATATCAACTAATAGATGAATTAAAGCTTAGCTCTTTATTTGAATTTGCATCACTAAATACTGCCTTTACTCTATCGGCAGATGATGATACTATTATTGATGATCCAAAATCCATGGTAAATCTGGATACTAAAACAATAACTAATAGCAACTGGAATATTTATGCTATAAATGCTGATGAAGCTTGGAAAAACTATTATAGTCAAATGACTTCTGTAAAAATTGGACTATTTGACACCATGTTTGATAAGGGACATGACGACTTAAATTTTGTTCAACCACCTTGGGAAAATCCTAACATAGACACATATACAAGCAATGTAAAAGATCAGCATCATGGTACACAAGTAGCAGGTGTTATGGCTGCTACATATAATAACGGTATTGGAATAACTGGTATTTGTCCTAAAAACGAATTATATGCATATTCATATGTCGGTGGCACAACTACATTCACAAATATTATGTCTTATAAATATGGATTTGCATTGCTTGTTGCCAACAATGTGCGAGTTATTAATTGCAGCATGGGTTATGAATATGGTACATCTTATGCTGCGACAATTAATGCTACTGTACTTCCAACTAAAAATAACCCTAACCCTAGTAAAACTGTTATAAGTGCAATATCAGAAAACAGTAACATTTTTGATAAATTCCTTACAAAATTAATAAATAATGGGTATGATTTTGTTATTATAAACTCTGAAGGCAACGGTAACGGAAAGTATTATATTTATGACTCATCATGTACAGCAACTTATGGATAGAGAAAAGCAGAACAATATGAGCAAAATGGATTAAGTAAATGTACTACTGTTGATGCACAATATAACAGTATTCTTACACAAATTCCAGATACATCTAAAGCTTATGACCGTATAATTGTTGTGGGTGCAATTGAGAGTGACAGCTCATTTAGTTCATTTACACTAACAAACTTTAGCAATGTTGGTACAAGGGTAGATGTCGTTGCGCCTGGCTCAGGTATTACATCAACAGATATTCATAATAGCTATGTTGATGGAATTGCCGGAACATCATTTTCTGCACCTCACGTTTCAGGGGTTGCCGGTATGATGTATTCAGTTAATCCAAACATAACGGCGAAGCAGGTTAAAGATGCAATAATAGCCAGCGGGGCAACCAACAAAATAGGCGGATATCCTCTTGTTGACGCTAATAAATCGGTTGCACAAGCTTTAGGGTATACAGGAAATCCAAATTATAATGAAAAAACTAACGGAATTCTTATGGGTAGGGTAATTGAAAAGGAAACTAACATTCCGTTATCAGACGTTTATGTAAGTATTAACGGAGCAGCACCGCAAAAAATTGATCTTGAAGATGGGCATTTTGAAATAATTTTGCCTACAGGAAACCAAGAAATAACATTTTCTAAAGGCATGTATGAGACTTTAACTCTTAAAAATATTGACATGGCTGAAAACGAAGTCAAATATATCAATGATATAACATTGGTTAAAGCTAAGACACCGTGCTATGTTAATTTTCAAGTAAAAGATGCAACAAATAATAAATTCTTAAATGGTTCCACAATTAAGTATCGAAAGAATTGGGGAAATACTTCTGGGGAATATGTGAAGGATGCTAATGGTAATGAGATTCAAGACACTACAAATCTTAATGGTAAATTTAACAATAATCGAGAACTGGAAGGCGGATATTATACAGCTGAAATTAGCTTAAACGGATATGTGACAGGATATGAAAATTTCGCATAAGAAAAATAATAATAAAAATATAATTACATGTTTTATTGATGAAATCTTTCTAAAACCGTTTGAGATTAAATCTAATATTTTCATTATAATAATCCTCTCTGATATAGATTATCATATACTGCCTTAGTTTCGTCTTGCTTTTTGGCTATAATATATTTTCTTATAGAAGGTCTTACGAAATTATGTAAAACTATCCTGCTTAAAATATTCTGGCTATAGTAATTTTTATTCTCTTTTATATCTCTTGTGAGTTTTTCACCTAATTCAGATGCTTTCAATAAACCATCGCTTTTTTCAGAAGTTTTATTTTGACGAATACTTACACCTAAAGTTCCAGAAATAACGCTTCTTTTAAAAAGCCCATTGCTAACTACATTAGCCAATTTTTTTGCAGTTTTTTTAGCTGGACCTAGTCCACTTGCTGTTGATATACCAATGACATATTTTCCCCCAAGCATGGAAGTGAAAAACTCATACATTCCAAGGCGATCAAGTAGATTTTTCATTGCAGCATTCATGTCTCCACAAAATGTAGGTGAGCATAAGATAATACCATTAGAATCATAAAGAGTACTTTTAATTTCTTCAAAATCGTCACCTATCGAACATTTACCATTAGTTATACATTTTAAGCAGCCTGTACAATAATTGAGCCTTTTCTTTTGAAGAAAGATTTCTGTTACTGTTGCACCTTGTTTTTCTGCTGCATTTAAGGCTGCTCTTGCAAACTCTGCACCGCTTCCATTATAATTTGCACTACTTATTACTGCAACTACTTTTATTTCTTTCATCTTTGTGCCTCCTTAGTATTGTCTATTGACTTAAGTAATAAATTTAACGAATACATAATGAATTCTTCAAATTCAAGTTTAAAATGTTCTGTAAAGGTATGTCCAGTAACTGAAATTTGGTTGAAAAAACCTGTAATCATAAAAATAAGGCTATATGCTGTCATATCTGAATTCAAGCTAGCTTTAATACTGCCATCATTCTTTCCTTCTTCTATTACTTTTGCAACCTCTTTAAATATAAAGTTATCAAATTTTAGCATATCATCGCGTTTTTTGCTTACAGCCTGCGATTTATTTTTGACGTATCCAATATAATTAATTAAACTAAGTGTATCTGGATAATTCAAATAAAAATTATAATACTCCAAACATGACAAGTATATTTTCATAAACCCTGTATCGCCATTTTCCAACCCTGACTTTAAGTAACCGAAGAGTTTTTCGTACTCGTTAAGAACAACCGTAAAATATAGATCTTCTTTGTTTTGAAAGTATTGATATAAAGTTCTTTTGGTAAACTGTGCTTCTTTAGCTATTTCATCCATTGAAGTATCGTTGTATCCTTTAGTTTTTAGAATTTTTTCAGCAGCTTGAATTATTTCATTCTCTCTGACTTTCCGTTCTCGTTCTTTCCTGGATAGCACTTCCATAACTCTTTCTCCTATTATTTATATTTATTAGTGTAGTATTCTATTGGTATTCTAAGTATACTTGTAGTATACTATAGTTTTAAAACTTTGTCAATATGTTTTTTTAAAAGTCATAGAAAAATATAGCTAAATAACATATTGAAAATTTCGCTTGGAATCAAACATCTTAACAGGACGAATTAAGAATCATCACCGCCTGCAGTTGAAGCAGTGCCATAACTGGGACTTCTGTGTATTAGACATAATTATTTCAGCATTAATATTGTTTTGAAATTAACCAATTTTCGATTTTACAACTGCGAATTAGTAAATGAAGAGCACCCGCCACATAACCCAGTGCATTGAAATGCCACGAACTCCATGATATACTGAACCTGGTACCAAAGAAAGCCTATGGAGTTGATTGGAATGGATAGAGTTGGTTAGGTAAAGCGTGAGGTTATGCTGAATGAGTAGGCGGAAATGGTTCACGAATGCCAAAGCAGCGGGCAGACGGTTGAACAATGGTGTTCTGAAAACGAAATCAACGTCAAGACCTATTGCTACCGTTTAAAGCGTGTTCGCGACAGAATTTGCGAAAAAATATCGGAAAAGCAGGATATTGTTCCTCTTGCAATCTGCATGGGAAACAGAAAGTCTGCCTCTGAAAATGTACTGATAATCATCAGAATAAACGGTGCTGAAATCGCTGTACAAAGCGGAACCGACGCTGAAACACTTCGCAGCATATTAAGCGTGATGAAAAGCATATGATATACTATTCTTCGATAGAAAACCTTACAAAAATCAAGCAAAAAGCTTTCGTTAATGGCTTTTCTGCGATACCGTCAGAGGAGCAAAGGCAAGCGCTGCAGCTTACAGCCTGATCGAAACGGCTAAGCCAAACAATCTGGATGTGTTCGATTATCTTGAATACCTGCTGACTATGCTGCCGTCTGTTGATTTTCGCAATCATCCAGAATATCTCGATGATTATCTTCCGTGTGGAAAATGTGTTACTGACTACTTTGAGCGATTTAAAGCCTGATGAAAATCTATGTTTTCGTCAGGCTTTTTTGTCAATGCACTGGGTTATGGGGCGGGTACGTTACTTCAAATAAAAAAGTGTATTTGCTTGTTTCAGATGGAACAGGCTCAGCGGCAGATGGTTTTGCGGCGCTGCTAAAAGAAAATAACCTTGCAACTCTAATAGGCAGCAACACAGGCGGAGAAGGGTTAGCGGATTCTTTTATGATGGATAGCCTTCCTAATAGCGGGTTGGTCTTTATTTATACGTATTCAATTGCATTTGGGTGTGACGGGTTGAATAACTCAGTATATGGAACATCACCTGATGTATACGTAAATATGTCAGTAGATGGATTTAATAAAAACTCCGAAATGAAAAAACGGACAAGGCCCATACACCTACGAAAACCGCCTAAAATGGGATGATGTTCTGATAAAAGCACTTAAAATAATAAAAGAAAAGGAAAATGCGGAATGACCTATCATGCATAACGCTGCGACGCAACAGCACGACATAACCGACTGCGGAATTGAAACTGTTAAGGCGTATAATTCCGAACGCTCTGCAAGCATTGAAACCGAGAAAAAATTTGTTCGTCTGTTAAGAAGTGCATTTAAAAACGGCTGGCTGAATAATATTGCAGGCTCACTAAGCGGATTTATTTCAACGGTTGGAGGTGCAGTAATACTTTGGGTAGGTGCGTATAAGGTTATAAAAGGAGAGCTGACACTTGGTGAACTGCTGACATTTAACGCACTGCTTGCGTATTTTCTTAACCCTGTTAAGAACCTTATTAACCTTCAGCCGATGATGCAGACTGCTATTGTTGCCGCTGACAGACTTGGCGAAATACTTAACCTTGAAGTGGAAAATAAAGAAACTCAAAAGCTTACCCCTGCTTCATTAAAGGGTGAAATTTCAATACAGAACGTTGACTTTCGCTACGGAACAAGGCAGCTTGTTCTTGAGGGGATTAGCCTTAATATAAAGTCAGGAGAAAAATTGCTCTTATGAATTTGGGGATTGTTTTGGAACAGAGTGTGTCATTCACAAAAACATAAACCGCTTAACCAACATAGTTAAGCGGTTTATTCATGGTGGAGATGACGGGAATTGAACCCGTGTCCGAAAACCTATCCACACAAACTTCTACGAGTGTAGTTTGTCGTTAACATTCCCTCTTCCGACAGTGGACAAACACACCGTCAGATTCAGTAGCCTGCAATGCATTACTCAGACGCAGGCAATTCCGAGTAACGTTCACCACTAGTCGACGCCTGTTCCGAAACCGTGGTACTTTTCAGACAGACGAGCAGCATTTAAGCAGCTGCTAATTCAAAATTATTGTTGTCGTCTAATTTTAAAACGTGTGCCGTTTAAAGAGTATGACACCATCCTCTACTCGCTTATCATGCTTCAAAATCCCCGTCGAAACCTTTACATCCCCATAAAAAGAAGTTATCTGTTGCGCTCCTTGACAGCTCTTTCAATATCACGCTGTGCAGCCTTTGCAGCAAGGTCATCACGTTTATCGTGAAGCTTTTTGCCCTTACATAAACCAACCTGCATTTTTACCATTGAGCCCTTGAAATAAAGCGAAACGGGAATAAGCGTAAGCCCCTCCTGCTTAACCTTGCCTAAAAGCTTCATTATTTCATTTTTATGAATAAGCAGCTTCCTTACTCTCATAGGGTCCCTGTTAAAAATATTACCATGCTGATACGGAGAGATATGCATTCCCTTTACAAACAATTCACCGTTGTCAATGGAACACCAGCTGTCCTTTAAGTTAACACCGCCCTGACGTATTGATTTTACTTCTGTACCAATAAGCTCAATGCCGGCTTCATAGCTTTCAAGGATAAAATATTCATGTCTGGCTTTTCTGTTTTCAGAAATAGTTTTTATTTTATTATTGTCCAACAAATATCACCAGCCTTAGTTCAGATTCAACAGTGTTAAGACATAGCAGCACAAGCAACTGAGTGTTATATTATGTAAGATTGTATTATATCATATCCTTTTAGCTTTGTCAAGCAAATTACGAAATTATTTAGTATAAGTATAATAAAGCCTGCTCACTATATTTAAGAAAATATAGCAGCTTAAAAATAAAAATACTCAGATGGCATATAGTACAATTAAATATGCAGCCATAGAACCATAGATTAAAAAATTCGACTGGTTCAGTATTGATTGTGTAGACATTTATGCTATAATGCTATATAATAGATTATACAGCATTATAGCATAAAACAGCTTAGTTTTCAAATACTTTATTTAAGAGGTAAACTATATGGCAGCAAATCGTGTTAAAATTCAAGAAATCAACAATTCAATAAAAACCAATCTTGCCGAATATGTACGGATTGCAGAGGATAATTACCACAATCAGCTTAAAGCAATGGCGGATAAAATTATATGCGACAGGGGAAGCAAGCCCCTTGTGCTTATTTCCGGTCCGTCAGGCTCAGGGAAAACTACATCAGCCTTGAGAATTGCAAATTTAATTAAGCAGGGCGGATTAAATGTTCATACTATTTCAATGGACAATTATTTTCTTCCGAATGAGCTTGGAGAGCTTCCGCGCGACAAGGACGGAAAGGTCGACCTTGAGTCGCCGTACAGAGTGGACATTAAGCTTTTTTCTGAGCATTTGGAAAAGCTGTTCCGTTGTGAAGAAATCAAGGTTCCTGTTTTTGATTTTGCAACGCAGTCACGTTCGGATTTTATTCCCATAACAAGAAAGGATGACGAGATAATTATAATCGAAGGCATTCATGCTCTTAACCCTCTTGTAACAGGGGATACCGGTTCCTTTACGACGTGCATTTATGTAAGCGTAAGAACACGTATAACAGCTGATGACGGAGCAGTTCTTCACCCCAGCAGGATAAGGCTTATGCGCAGGCTTATGAGAGATAAGCTTTTTCGCGGAAGAAAGCTGGAGGATATCTTTGAATTGTTTGCAAGCGTTTCAAGAGGCGAAGAGCTGTATATAATGCCTTACAAGCACCGCGCAAATTTTGATATTGACACCTTTATATCCTATGAGGCGTCTGCTTACAAAGAGCTTCTTCTTCCCGGTCTTGGGGAAATACGTGAGATAATGAAGGATAACACAAACTATAAGGATATAATGAAATTTCTTGCGGAGCTTTCTCCGCTTTCGGCAGAAGCAATTCCTGCTGATTCACTTGTAAGGGAGTTTATTGGCGGAAGCTGTCTGCCGTACTGATTGGATTTGGAGATATATATGAAAAAGCTTTTTTCAATAATTATCTGCTTTGTCATGTGTATAAATTTTTCAGCTGTAAAAATATTTGCTGAAAACGACGTGACGGATATTTTGTTTCTTGGCGACAGTATTGCCTATGGCTACGGGCTTGCAGACGGAGAAAAAACCTACTGTAAAATTATTCAGGACTATTACGGTTCAAAGGTATCGACAGTAAATCTTGCGGTTAACGGTTATACGACAAGCGACCTGTTGGCGCTGGTCAACAATGAGGAAAATACCGATGAAATAAAAAAAGCTGATGTTATATGTATTTCTATAGGCGGAAACGATATACTTGATGTTTTTATATCGGCGATGCTTGATACGCTGAGCAGTGCCGATGAAAATTCAGATATTACGTCATCTGTAAAGGGCCTGCTTACAAACCCAGAAAAGCTTTCGGAGTTTACTAAGAAGCTTGAGGCAGGCACAATTTCTGCGACAGGAAATCTTCCGAAAATATTGGACGCGCTGAAAAAGAAAAACAGCCACGCCAGAATCATATTTCAGACTATATATAATCCCTTTGAAACAACTCAGGATAATCCTAATCTGGTATTTATCAAGGCGCTTTACACACTTATGCAGAACTATGGCGGAAAAATCAATATCTCTATTTTTTCTCTTAAAAACACAGAAACAGCTGATATTCATGCTTTGCTTGCGGGTTCCGGCTGGCTGACGACAAATATTGACGACTATGATATTCATCCTAATCAGCTTGGGCATATCGCAATTGCCTCAGAAATCATTTCGTTGCTTTCAAACGGTAAAAAAACTACTGCAGAGGTAATGCCTAAGCTTACAAAATCCGTTCTTTCAAAGGAAAAATTCAACAGCTACCTTAGTATGGCTGAATCGGCTTCGGACAGTGACCTTGTTAAATTCAATCCAATAGTTCTTAAATCACTTGGAATAACTCCTCCATCTGTAACAACAGTAACAACTGCTGAACCGACCTCAGCAGCTGCATCATTATCCTCCCAGATAACAACAGCAATGACAACTGTTTCCGATGACACCGCTCAAGCTGCAGTAATTACAGTAATTACAGATAACACAACTCAACCTGAAACAACCACCGCAACAGTAAAATCCGAAACAACACCAACAGAAGCAGCAGCCTTGCCTCCTGCTTCTTCAACTGTATCTGAAACAGAGCTTGCTGTTAAAAATCCGGAGCTAACAAAAGGATACACTCAATACTATTTTTTTGCAAGTATTGCTGTGCTTGCTTTAATTGCAGCTTTAGGTTTTGTTAAAAAATTTAAAAAATAAAATCTCACCCCTTTTACTGACCCTGCAATAAAAGCACAGCCAGCAAAAGGGGTGAAATTTTCGATATATTATGTAAACAGCGGCTAAATCTTCATTTAGCCGCTGTTGTTATAGTATGATAAATTACTTAGTTTCTTCGCCGTAAAGCTTTGAAAGTCTTACAAGGTAGTCATATCTGCTCTTAGCATTTTCAACAGCCTTGTTAAACAGCTTTTCAGCTCTTTCAGGATTCTGCCTTACGAGTGAATTGTAACGAACCTCACCCATGAGGAATTCCTTATACTTTTCATCAACAGCAGGAACCTTGCTGTCAAGCTGGAATGGGTTCTTGCCTTCAGCCTTAAGTCTTGGGTCATATCTGAAGAGGTGCCAGTAACCAGCTTCAACAGCCTTCTTCTCTTCGTCCATAGCCTTTGACATACCAGCCTTGATACCATGGTTGATACATGGAGCGTAAGCAATGATGATTGAAGGTCCGTTATAAGCCTCAGCCTCGCTGATAGCCTTTATACACTGGTTCATGTCTGCACCCATAGCAATGTGAGCAACATAAACGTAGCCGTAGCTCATTGCAATGCCTGCAAGATCCTTCTTCTTAACCTCCTTGCCGGCAGCAGCAAACTGTGCAATAGCACCAGTTGGTGTTGACTTGGAAGCCTGTCCGCCGGTGTTGGAGTAAACCTCTGTATCGAATACGAAGATGTTTACGTCCTCACCGGAAGCAATAACGTGGTCAAGACCGGAGAAGCCGATATCATATGCCCATCCGTCGCCGCCGAATACCCACATTGACTTTTTGCCGAGGTAATCCTTGAGCTGGAGAACGTCCTTAGCAGCAGCGGAATTGTCAGCTTCAAGAGCAGTTACAAGAGCAGCTGTTGCAGGAATGTTTTCTATACCGTTGTTTAATGTTGAAAGATAGTTTTCTATAGCGGTCTTAAGCTCAGCATTAGCACTCTTTTGCATTTCAAGGAGCTTAGATACTGCTCTCTGACGGAGAGTGTTCTGTGCAAGGAACATACCGTAGCCGTACTCAGCGTTATCTTCAAACAATGAGTTGGCCCAAGCAGGACCCTTGCCGTCCTTGTTAACTGTATATGGTGTAGATGGTGCAGAACCGCCCCAGATTGAGGAACATCCGGTTGCGTTTGCAATATACATTCTGTCACCAAAGAGCTGTGTTACGAGCTTAGCATAAGGAGTTTCGCCGCAGCCTGCGCAAGCACCTGAGAATTCGAGGAGAGGCTGCTTGAACTGTGAACCCTTAACAGTAGTTTCCTTGAACTTTTCAGCAACCTCTTTCTTTTCAGGAAGTGACTGGCCGTAAGCAAAGAGTTCCTGTTCAGCAAGCTGTGATTCAAGAGGCTGCATAACGAGAGCCTTTGCACCCTTCTTGCCAGGACAAACATTGGCACATGAGCCGCAGCCTGTGCAGTCAAGAGCAGAAACAGTCATAACAAAGTTCATGCCGTTTACGCCTGTCATCTTGAGGGCCTTTTCCTTTGCCCCAGCAGGAGCCTTTGCAAGCTCGTCGTCAGTCATTGCAACAGGACGGATTACAGCGTGAGGACAAACGTATGCACAGAAGTTGCACTGGATGCAGTTTTCACTGTTCCAAGCAGGAACGTCAACAGCAATGCCTCTCTTTTCATATGCAGCAGAGCCCTGCGGGAAGGTGCCATCAGGCATATCCTTGAATGCAGAAACAGGGAGCTTGTCGCCCTCCTGAGCGTTTACAGGAATCTGAATCTTGTTAACATAGTCAACGAGGTCTTTTCTGTTTCCGGTTGCAGCAGGCATACCCATAGCTGTATCAGCGGCATTCTTCCACTCAGCAGGAACCTTAACCTCAACAATACCGCTTACGCCGGCATCAATAGCATCGTGGTTCATCTTAACGACAGCATCGCCCTTCTTGGAGTAAGAAGCGGTTGCAGCGTCCTTCATGTATTTAACAGCGTCGTCAATAGGAATAATGTTTGCAAGCTTGAAGAATGCAGCCTGAAGAACAGTGTTAATTCTGTTGCCAAGACCGATTTTCTTGCCTATGCCAACACCGTCGATTGTATAGAACTTAATGTTGTTTTCAGCAATATATCTCTTAACCTGACCAGGAAGGTGTGTTTCAAGCTCTTGGGCATTCCACTGGCAGTTAAGGAGGAAGGTTCCGCCTGGCTTGATATCCTGAACCATGTTGTATTTGTCAATATATGACTGGTTATGGCAGGCAACAAAGTCAGCCATGTTAACAAGGTAGGTTGACTTGATAGGAGATGTACCGAATCTGAGGTGAGAAACGGTTACGCCGCCTGACTTCTTTGAGTCATAAGCAAAGTATGCCTGAGCATACATGTCTGTATGGTCGCCGATAATCTTAATGGAGTTCTTGTTTGCACCAACAGTACCGTCAGCACCGAGTCCCCAGAACTTGCAGGCTGTTGTGCCCTTAGGAGCCGAGTTGAGCTTTTCCTCCGTATCAAGTGAAAGGTTTGTAACATCGTCCTTGATGCCGATTGTGAATCTTGACTTGAATTCAGCCTTTTTGCAGTCATTCCAGTAAACAGCTTTAATCTGAGCAGGTGTTGTATCCTTTGAGCCAAGACCGTAACGGCCGCCGCAGATTGTAACCTTGTCGAACTTGCTGCCCTTGAGAGCTGCAACAACGTCAAGATAAAGAGGCTCGCCCAGTGAACCGGGTTCCTTTGTTCTGTCAAGAACAGAAATCTGCTTAACAGTGTCAGGAATAGCTTCAATAAGCTTTTCAGCAACGAAAGGTCTGTAAAGTCTTACCTTAACAAGACCGAGCTTTGTGCCGGCTGTGCTGTTGAGGTAATCAATTGTTTCTTCAATAGTATCGCATACGGAGCCCATAGCAATGATTATGTGGTCAGCATCAGGTGCACCGTAGTAGTTGAACAGCTTGTAGTTTGTGCCGATTTTAGCGTTAACCTTGTTCATGTAATCTTCAACGATTGCAGGGAACTTGTCGTAGTATTCGTTGCAGGCTTCTCTTGCCTGGAAGAAGATATCGCCGTTCTGAGCGGTACCGCGGAGAACAGGATGCTCAGGGTTAAGAGCACGGTTTCTGAAGCTTTGAGCAGCGTCCCAGTCCAGCATTTCGCCGAGATCCTTGTAATCCCACTTTTCAATCTTCTGAATCTCGTGAGAGGTTCTGAAGCCATCGAAGAAGTGAAGAACAGGAACTCTTCCCTTGATAGTTGAAAGGTGAGCAACAGCACCGAGGTCCATAACTTCCTGAACATTTGAGGAGCACATCATAGCAAAGCCTGTCTGACGGCATGCATAAACGTCGGAGTGATCGCCGAAAATATTAAGAGCGTGTGAAGCTACGCATCTTGCAGAAACATGAATTACGCAAGGAAGAAGCTCACCCGCAATTTTGTACATATTCGGGATCATAAGGAGAAGACCCTGTGAAGCTGTATATGTTGTAGTGAGAGCTCCAGCGGCAAGAGAACCGTGAACTGTTCCGGCAGCGCCTGCTTCGGACTGCATTTCAGCAACCTTTACTTCCTGACCGAACAGGTTCTTTTCACCCTTAACGGTCATCTGATCTGTAACCTCAGCCATAACTGAAGAAGGGGTAATAGGGTAGATGGCAGCAACGTCTGTGAACGGATAAGACACATATGCGGCAGCGTTGTTACCGTCCATTGTTTTTGTTTTTCTTGACATTTTGGACAGTCCTCCTAGAAAATATAATTGTATGACATATTATTAGTACATACGCTAAGATTATTCTACCACATTATTCGACTTATGTAAATAGTTTAAATCAATAATTTTCCGTCCTTAACGGTATAATTTCCATATCATTTTTGTATATATCTGAATAGTTATTGATAATTATTTGTCAGGATTTGATTTTTATAAACAGATGTGATATAATGAAATAAGTTCAACTCGTTTTAGATGTGCTAATTATTTGAGATGATATCTTAGTACATAATTATGTAAGGGCTGGAGATTTATTGTGAAGTGTTCAAATTTCAATAATGTTTCACAAAAACAGAAATTTCTCTATATATATGCTTTTGTTATTGTTGTAATAATGCTGATCTTATTTCCTAAGCTCACAAAAGAACTTGGCAAAACAGCAGGTTACATAAGCTCGTATGCAGCATATCTCATTTTGATTGCAGCAGGCATAATAATTATACGTCCCCAGCTAAAAAGCAAAGCCTTAATTAAATGTCCTCATGCAAAACTTTATCACTGCATTGCCTTTATTCCAGCTGCAGCAACTTTATTTGCAGCATTTATCCCTATTGCAAAAGATTTAAGTGTAGCTGCTGCAGGCATTTCGGTGGTATACGCAATTTTAAATGGTACTTTGGAAGAGCTTTTTTGGCGAGGATGTTTTAACAGTGAATTTAGTGACAGTGTTATTTTTGCGTATCTTTTGCCTACAGTTATATTTTCATGCTGGCATATTGCTTTAGCTTTAGCCGAAGGTATGAATTACAGTGGCGGGAATTTGGCATTAATAGGCGGCGCAGGATTTATGGGGCTTTTATGGGGACTTGTTGCATATAAAACCAAAAACATAAAAGTGGTAATTTGCACTCATGTTCTAACTAATTTTTTTGCATTCAGTCAACTTGTACATCAGAACTGGTTTGCACATTAATTAACAAAATCATATTGCAGTTAAGGTGATATAAACTTAATTATCAGTCAATAATATTAGCAATAGCTATATAAAAGGAAGTTATCTTATGTCAAACAACTATGATGTCATTATTGCAGGGACAGGTGTCGGGGGACTGTATTCTGCATTGAACCTGCCATCGGAGCTAAGGGTTCTGCTTATAACAAAGCGTGAGCTTATTCTCTGCAACTCGGCACTTGCGCAGGGCGGAGTTGCAGCAGTGTACAAGCCTGTTGACGACAGCATCCAGCTTCATACAAATGATACGCTTATTGCAGGCGGCTTTAAAAACAATCCCGATTCGCTGAAGGTGCTTGTAACCGAAGCGGCAAAAGAAATTGAAAGAATTATTTCGCTCGGAGTGGATTTTGATAAGGACGAAAACGGCAATCTTCACCGTACTCTTGAGGGAGGACATTCCCGCCGCAGAATTTTTCATCACAAGGATTCCACAGGCTTTGAGGTTACAACCAAGCTGCAGAATGCAGTTAAGGCCTTGCCTAACGTTACCATTCTTGAAAATGCTATGCTATGTGACATCAAAAAAACTTCAACAGGCTTTTCAGCGGATATAAGCGTGAATGAAGAGCGCAAGACCTATAATTCCAGATACATTATTCTTGCAACGGGGGGAATAGGACGTGTTTACGACTATACAACAAATTCGGCTATTGCAACAGGTGACGGAATTGCCCTTGCCTATGAGCTTGGCGCAAACATTAAAAACCTTTCGCTTATTCAGTTCCACCCGACAGCGTTCAACAATAAGCATACAAGGGAATGCTTCCTTATTTCGGAGGCAGTAAGAGGAGAGGGAGCATATCTCCTTAACTGTAAGGGCGAGCGCTTTATGCAGGATTATGACGAGCGCCTTGAGCTTGCTCCGAGAGATGTTGTGTCACATTCCATTGTGACGGAGGGAAGAAGGCTTGACTCCGATGAATTTTACCTTGATATAACTCACAAGGACCCCGAATTTCTGAAAAATCGTTTCCCAATGATATACAAATATCTGCTTGAGCAGGGCTATGACCTTACTAAGGACCGCATTCCGATTTATCCGTGTCAGCATTACCTTATGGGCGGAATTAACGTGAATACAAAGGGCTGCAGCTCTGTTGACGGGCTTTATGCAGTAGGGGAATGTTCTCACACAGGCGTTCATGGGAACAACCGTCTTGCGTCAAATTCACTGCTTGAGGCGCTTGTTTTTGCACATCAGGCGGCAGATGATATAGCCGAAAAAATCCGTCACAGTGATATATCTCTTGAAAATCTCGAGGAATACAAATTCACTCATCCGGAAAATGCACCAGCTATTCCTCAAGGGATACGAACGGAAATCCGCCATATTATGCAGAAGGCATATTTTGTTATCCCGAATATGCAGGAGGCTGTTGCAGGCTTTGAGCGCATATCCGAAATCAAGCATATGCTTGAAGCAGGAGGCTATGCGGTTGACAGCAATTACGTTGAAGCAAAATCCCTTGCAACAGTTGCGTATTTGATTCTAAAGGAAGTTAT
>ENA-UOYA01002547-UOYA01002547.1-activated-sludge-metagenome-genome-assembly--contig:-NODE-2547-length-17511-cov-113.139322_pt1 | contig 17511 bp, 9 predicted proteins | sample MGYA00238163_ERZ764804 | MGnify/ENA primary metagenome ERZ764804 (study PRJEB28919, sample SAMN05720223) | activated sludge metagenome | isolation source: Anaerobic digester | place: Hong Kong... | reverse complement strand
CAGCCAATTCGGAAGCAAAATCATAAGAGGCGGATTTTTCTTCTTCAGGGAAAACTACTTCTTCCAGCCACGGTAAAAGAGAATCGCTATAATGCCCTCTAATCCTGTATTGCGATAGATGAACATGCAGGTCAATCAAGCCGGGAACGGCAAGACAGCCTCGTAAATCCAAACCTGAAGTATCAGCATCGGAAGCGGAATTGATGTCGGTGATTTTACCTTCCGAAATAGTGAGCAATCTATCGGGCTGAAGTTCAAACGCTTCAGAGGATACGGGATTTAGCAGATTAGTTCTGATTTGAATAACATTTCCCATTTTGTTTTTTCCTTATTGATTTGCCGCTTCCGGCTGAAAAACTTGATACTTGACCAATTTATTCTTCCCTAAACCGAAATGAAGAACTTGCTCGTTTTGAGATGAGGTTCCTTTGGCGGAGGATAATTCCCGCATAAGTTGAAATTCATGCTTGTCTTTATCTTTCAAAGTCACGAGGACACGGGTTCCGTAAGCGGGAGAATTCGGAAGTTCGGAATATTTACGCCAATTTTCCTCAAGCACAATTTTGCCTTCCGAACGCACGGGTTTTAGGAATAAAGCCTTATTGGAAGTGGGCGTGACATTATGCAGAATTTTGGTGTGATTGCCGCTTCCGATTGCCAAATCAAGTTTTCCGTCGCGATCAAAATCGCCTGTTGCATTCCCCCACCCGTTATAAATGCGTGCTCCTGCCAGCCATGTAATGTCCGTAAAAGTGCCATTACCGTTATTGTGATACAGATAACTGCGGTCATGCTCATACACGGAAGTGATAAAAAGATCGAGCAGACCGTCATTATCGGCATCAAACCAGAGGGGATCTGAATGCAATTCATCGTAAGTTATCCCCGCTTGTTTGGTTACATCAGTAAATTGATAATAGCGGATTGTGTCGCCTTCAATGATTCTTTCCCGCTTTCCGTCATTCCTGAGCAGCATACTGATGTCGGAAATGTCCAGATAACGAGGGTGGGCAAGATTGGCAACAAAGAGATCAAGGTCACCGTCATTGTCAAAATCACCCCAATCTGCACCGATGCTATGTCCGTAATACCCTTTTTTCAAAATGCCCTGCACTGAATTCAAAGCGGCTACATCGACAAAAATCGTGTCCTGTCTGTCCCAAAGGAAATTGCGATCTAAACGGTAATTGGTAACATAAATTTCCTGAATACCGTCATTGTCAAAATCTGCGGGAGCCACACCTCTTCCCGCTTGACCGGGAGTATGAGTGTATGGAGGATTTAAAAATCCGTATTCTATAGTTTTATCGGTAAAATAGCCTCTGTCGTTGTTCCAGAACCGATCTTCAAATCCGCTTTGTTCATTCCAAATTTCGTAATTGGCACAATAGAGGTCAGGATAACCATCTTGAAAACAATCTACCCACGCTGCCCCTTCCGTGGGAAAAGTATCGTCAATTTCACCCGCACGCTCATTGACTTTAATAAAACGATTGCCGTCATTTTTCATCAGTGCTTCACCATTGCCATCAGCGGAATTGGAGGTGGTCATCAAATCCAATTTCCCGTCCAAATTGAAATCGGCAAATAAACCTCCGTTGGCGTTCAGTTTAGCCAAACCCGCCGCTTCCGAAACATCGGAAAAAGTGAGATTGCGGTTGTTTTTATACAGTCTGTTGCCGTTCAAAAGAAGATCCGGATAACCGTCATTGTCGTAATCACCGATGGCAACACGCGTTTCACGATTGTCTTTCAGGCCTGCGGAAGTTGTTATGTCGTTAAAAATTATGCTTTGATACTTGCGCTGTTTGCGTTGCCAAGCAATGAGGTCGGTTTTAATTTTCAGAGTTTTAAGCAGATGTTCGGAATAAGTTATCGCATCCTTGTCATATTTCTGACGCGGAGCACCCAAAATCAGGCAATCGGTAAAATAATTCAGCGCTTGCAACTGACTTTTCTTGTCGGATAATAAAGCGTATAACCTTCCTTTCCAAAAAGCCAGTTCAGCCTGCTCTCCGGCATCGTTTGTGGCAAAATTAATTTCCCTAAGCAGTTGATTGATTTTTCGCCAATCGGGGGTGGGCATTTTCAGCACGGCAATAAGGCTGTCTTCATCGCCAAAATAACCATACGGAGCAATCAATCTGTAATACATAATCTTGGCTTTTTGCAGAATCAAACGGGCTTGCCAATGTGCCGGTGAATAATTATCATACAAGACAAGTTCCGTATCAGTCTGCACGGGAATAAAATCGATCAAATCCAGAGCCTTTGTCCACCAGTCCTGCTGCAAATCTGTATTTTGCAATTCACGCCGTAAAGTCGGACTTACTAAATACAGTGTAGTCAAATAACGATGCGCTGGTGATAACTTTCCCTTCTCGTCCATTACGGCAAAAGCGGCCGCATAATCACCTTTATTCATGTAATGAGCCAATTCAAAATAATATACCGCTTGCCTCCATTTAGAATAGGGGAAGGTTTGCGAAAATTTTTGCATGAGCGCAAAACACAGCGAATCGTCAAGTTCCACGCTGATCATGTCTACTAAAGTTTTAGCCAATTCCTCTATGTAAGAATTGTAATGAGTAAGTCTGCCGATGGCTGCATAGAGAGAATCTTCCGACGGATTGGTGAGTAACGATTGCAGCAATAAGTGATCTGCCTCATCGGAATAATGAGCCGGCAGTTGTGTTGCAACGGGTTCCAATGTATAATCCTTGTGTAAATCAGCATACACCGGAGCAATGGAAACCCAATTGACCGCACTTTCCAAATCATTATGCTCCAGCGCAAGTTTTTGCAGACATTGCAACACCATGAGCGTATCCGCTTTGTAGTCCGCATAAGAAAGATAGAGATTAAGCCATTTTGCGGAAGAAGGTTCCGCCAAAGCACTGTCTTTGACTGCCTCAGCATGCTTATCCAAAATAGACCAAAGCTCTTTTTTCACGCAAAAATCCGCATCAGAAAAGGAGAGACACATAATTTCCGCAAAACTGAAAATGAAAATAAGCAGCAGGATAATTCTATTCATTCGCTTTTCCCTCCGTCTCAAGAGAAGCTATGATGGCTTGAATTTCTTCCGGTGTAAAATCGTATTGATTGTTGCAATAGTGACAGATGGGTGAAACTCCTTCCCGCATGGACTGCAATTCATCTTTCCCCAATAAACGCAAGGCGTCCGCAAAGCGTTCTTTGGAACAGGAACAAGCATATTCTGCAGGAATTTCTTCCATTATCTGCACATCCATGTTCTTGAATAAAATCTTGGTCAGAATTGCTTCCCACTCCATTCCCATGTCCAAAAGGTCGGTAATATACGGAGCTTCGTTCAAGTTTTGTTTAAGGCGTTCAATCGCTTCGGGATTGGCATCAGGCAATTCTTGAATAAGGTATCCTCCGGCGGAATTGATTTTGCCTTCCGCACTGAAAAGCACTCCCAAACTTACGGCAGAAGGGATTTGCTCCGAAGTCAGATAGTATTGCGCAATGTCTTCAGCCACTTCACCGGTGAATAATTCGATCGTGCCGATTAAAGGTTCTTTGAGATGCAAATCCTTAATTACATTCAGAGTTCCTCTTCCCAAAAGTTTGCCGATTTGCCAATTCAACTTTGTTTCCTGCGCAAAATAATCAGGCTGCTTGGCATAACCTCGGACTTTGCCGCGCGGTTCATAAATGGCAATCGCTCCCTGCAAAGGACCTTCAGCCTCAATGTTTAAGGTAAGGGTATGGATTTCGTCTTTGATATCCGCACCCATCAATAATGCACCGGTGAGCAATCTGCCCAAAAGCAAAGTCGGTGCGGGCGCGGTTTTATGCAAATCAAGTGCGGTTTGAACAACGGCAGTGGTATCAGCAACGAAAAATCTGATTTGATGCTTGCATGCGGTTCCGCGTAATAAATACGATGTTTCTCTCATAGCGTCAATTCCTTTGTTCGATATCTTGAACAGGTTGATTAAGCCAATCAGAATAAAAAGTTACGCCGGGAAAATAATTAGACAGGATTTGCTGCCAAGTCCATCCGCTTCTCGCTTTCTGCAGTGCTCCCACTTGGCACATTCCTACCCCGTGTCCGTAGCCTTTCCCGATTATTTTTATTGTGTCGTCAAGAATATAAGTTGAATTTGGCTGATTGGCTCCGTTTTTAAGGTAAAAAAAGGAACTGGGAAGTCCGCCAAATGCTTGTCTGATTTGATATTCACCATCTAAAATAATATCATTGGAACCGCTTAATTTCAATTTGAGAATACGGCCGGAAACACCTCTTTTCAACACGGTTAATGCCTGCAGATTTTGTCCGCCCGTATTTTGTTCCAAAGCGCTTTTGGTAATGGTTTGCTCCCATTTTTCTGATCTGCGTTCCCAGTTTGCCATCCCTTCAGTCGTGCGTGTCGTATTTATCCATTTGACCGCATTTGCTTCTTTGGTCAAGTCCAAACTGTCCGTTTCGGGATAACATGCAACACCTTGCAAATATGGAATCGGCTTGCCTGACCAGGCATTTTGATTGCTTTCCGTCTTGCCTCCGCAATTACTGTGATAAACTCCGTCCGCAATCAAACTGTCATATTCCATTACAACCCCGCGGGTTTCATTTACTGCCTCCTCCACTTGAGGAAAGTGTTTCAAACCGAATTTATACACTTGACAATGGGTAGTGTTGCAAAGGTCAAAACCGTCACCCGCATGCCTGTTCTGCAAAAGCAGATTAATTGCATGAGTTCTGGCTGCGACTGCTTGTGCTTTTAGCGCTTCTTCGGGTGCAGTGTCACCTATCTCATAAGGCAGAACATTGATCAAATAGTTTTCAATGTTGAGATTGAAAGTTACCAGCAGACTGCTGTCGCTTCGTTTGATATGACAACATTGCAAATCATCGCCGCAGTCAATCCCGTTTATCTTGACGGCAGATGCGGTTTTAATCTGCACCGGAAGCTGAAAATAGTCCGTTTCACCTTTATCGGTCGTGACTTTAATTCGGGCATTTTGCATGGGTATGGTTCTGATCAGTTTGAGAGGGTAACCTGTTTCGGAAGCGTATTTTTCAGCAGCTTCACGGGAAGAAAAGTATTTGTCTTCAAAAATCAGTTTCTCATAGCGGAGATCAAGTTTCCCGCTTTCCCAAACGAATTTGCAGTTAATTTGCCCGTCTTCATCATCATAAAGAAGAGAAGAATCCGCAGGTTCGCTTCTGTTAATAATGCCATAGCGAATTTCACCGTCGACAGCATAAGGTTCAAGCGTCAAATTTGAAAAATAGGTTTTGCCCAAAGGATTCAAAACTTCCCGAACTTCAATAGAACTGTTTTGAGCGGTTTCAATCTTGATTTGCTTATTTTTGACAAGCATCATTTCCAAATACAGGTTTCCGTCTTTGATATCTGCCGCAAACAAGAGAGTGATAAATAAACCCAAGCCTGCGACAATTATCTTCTTCAGCATTTTTCAGGAAACCGGACTGCCGGGACTGATATCCTTTTCGGGAAGGAGAATACTCATTTTGCCTTCGTCTTGAGCGCAAAGAATCATCCCTTCGGAAACGATGCCTCTAATCTTGCGCGGCTGCAAATTTGCCAAAATTAAAACCTTTTTCCCGATCAATTCTTCCGGACGATAACTTTGTGCCACTCCTGCCACTAACTCGCGTTCTAAACTGCCTAAATCAACTTTTAACTTCAGCACTTTATCCGCACCCTGAATACTTTCCGCAGACAGAATCTTGGCAACCCGCAAATCAAGTTTGGCAAAATCTTCGTAAGTGATTTCAGGCTTGAAGGTTTTTGCCTGTTCAGCCTTCAGTCCTTCTTTTTTCAGCTGTTCGGACTTGTATAATTTAGCCAATTGTTTATCTATGATATCATCCTCAATTTTGGTGAAAAGCGGAGTCACATCCTGAAGAGTGAGCGTTTCCGTGAACTCCTGCAGGCATTCGTTCCAGTGACTTATTGCTCCTAAACCGAGCATATTACGCAATTTCAGCATACTTTTCGGAAGGATGGGATACATGACAACCGACAACATCCGCAAAAGACAAGTGCAGACATAAACGGTCTCTTCTGCGGCTTCGGGAATTGTTTTTATCGTATGCCACGGCTTGCTTTCATCAAAATACTTGTTGCCCAATCTGGCAATTTCCATAACTAACTTAGTAGCGCGACGAACTTGATATTCTTGATAGGATTGACCGATTTGCCGACACAGACTTTGCGCTTCAGAAATAATTTCCAGACCTGCAGGAGTTAATTTCGAAGGTTTGATTTTCCCGCCAAAATTCTTTTGCGCAAAAGCAAATACCCTTTGAGCCAAATTGCCCAAAGTATTGTTCAAATCCGTGTTGATTCTATTCTGAAAGTCCTTCCAGCCGAAGTCGCTGTCCTTATTTTCCGGAGCGTTGGCAGCAAGGTAATAACGCAGATAATCTCCGTCAAAATCTTGAATGAATTCATCTACCCAAATTGCCCAATTCCTGCTGGTGGAAATTTTTTGCCCTTCCAAGTTCATAAATTCATTGGCGGGTATATCATAAGGCAGGACATACGGTTTATCCTGTGCCATTAAAACAGCAGGCCAGGTGAGAGCATGAAAAATGATGTTGTCCTTGCCGATAAAGTGAATCAAACGCGTATCGGAATCAAACCAGTAATCTTTCCAGCGTTCCGGTTGCCCGATTTTTTCAGCCCATTCAATCGTAGAAGAAATGTATCCTATAGGAGCCTCAAACCATACATACAGAACTTTGCCGTTCGCTTCTTCCAAAGGAACGGGAATGCCCCATTTTATATCTCTGGTAATGGATCGCTCCACCAATCCGAGTTCCAAAAGATTGAGCATAAAGTTGCGGACATTTTCCTTCCAATAATCCTTGTGACTGAGCCATTCCTTCATTTGATTTGTAAAACCTTCCAAATTCAGAAACCAGTGCCGGGTGTTTTTAATCACCGGTCTGTTGCCGCAAAGCTTACACTTCGGTTCCTTCAAAGTTATCGTATCGTAAATTTGTCCGCAGGCGTCACATTGGTCTCCTCGTGCACCCGAAGCTCCACAATTCGGACAAACGCCTTCCACATAACGATCTGCCAAAAAACGACCGTCATGTTCGCAATAAAACTGCAAAGTTTCTTTGGAACTAATATGCCCTTTGTTGTATAGATTGAGGAAAAATTCCTGTGAGAGATGATAGTGCGGAGGACGCGCAGTTCCGGAAAAATTGTCAAAATCAATGTTAATACCGGCAAAAGCATCTTCGATCAATTTGTGATAACGGTCCACAATAACCTGAGGAGAAACGCCTTCAGCGTCAGCTTGAATGGAAATGGGAGTGCCGTGTTCGTCAGTCCCGCAAATATAAATCACATCTTCATGATTTAGACGCAAAAACCTGACAAAGATATCCGCAGGCAAATACGCTCCGGCAATATGTCCGATGTGAAGTTTGCCGTTGGCGTAAGGTAAAGCACTGGTTACAATATATTTCATCCAATCCTCTTGATATATTTATTGTGCAAAATTTGAACGCATGTTTCCACATTTGCCGTCGGCAGCAGAATTTCAATAGTGCGTTCGCTGTGCGTGATGCGTTCAATATTCAAGTTGCCTGTAAGATCCAAAATTTCGTTCAGGAACGGCAAATCCAAATTAATGCCGAGCCCGACCATTGTTACATAACCCAAATCAGGTGTCTTTTCTATCGGTTTAATATCGTTCATGCGGAAAATATTATCTATTTCCGGAGCGTAAAACGCTTCTATATAGAGGTCAATTTGGCTGCCGTGAACTTCATACTTGAAAATCTCGTTAGTCCAATTCTTCATTAAAAAGCGCATTCTGTCCGATTGCTCCAAACGGTAACGAATCAGATCAGTCTTGTGAGCAATTGCCGTAATTACTCTGTCTTCCATTTTAATTTCCTTGATTATCAATTGATAATTTTCTTCGGTAAGTTTGACCAAAGTTCCCGGTGCAAAAGTAAAAGAGGATTTTACTTCTACGGGAATTTTGTATTTCATTGCAAATTCCACTGCTCGAGGATGCAAAACGCGGGAACCGCTATAAGCCAAAGCCAGCATTTCATCATAATCAATCACCGGCAAAAGGATAGGGTCATCAACCAGTTTCGGATCGGCAGTAAAAACACCGTCCACATCAGTATAAATCTCACAGCTGTCCGCCTGCAAATAACTGGCTAAAGCAACTGCTGTCGTATCCGAACCTCCTCTTCCCAAAGTGGTTACTTCTTTAGCTAAACTGACCCCTTGAAATCCTGCTACAATCACTATTTTATCTTTTGCCAGCTCTTCCTGAATGCGGAATGCGTTCACTTTTATGATTTTAGCGTTGCCGTGACTGTCGTCTGTTATGATTCCGCTTTGGGAACCCGTAAAAGAAATGGAACTGAGCCCTTCTTCATGCAAAGCCAAAGACAAAAGAGACATCGTGATTCTTTCCCCGGCAGTCAATAGCATATCCAATTCCCGACGCGAGGGATGATTCGTTATCTGGTAAGCCAATTGAAACAATTCATCCGTCGTTTTGCCCATCGCTGAAACGACAATCACAATCTGATCCTCAGGTTGTCTGGCTGCGGCTATTTTATGCGCTACATGCTTTATCCGTTCAATTGAACCGACTGATGTTCCGCCAAATTTCTTTACTATTATTGCCATATCTTTACTCTTTGTTCTTTTTAAGACTTATATGTCAAGAAAAAAGCTGAGTTAAAAGTTATTACCTTCTTAATTACTGTATCTTGGCTTTTTACAATAAATTCATATAAATATCTTCGGAAAGATTTATGGCGCAAAATTTCCTTGACACAACAGAGCCAGAATTAAGAATTAAAAATAGGTTATTAAAATGAAAGAGTTAATTCCTTTAAATGAAATTATTCAAGGAGATTGCATAGAATTAATGCAATCGTTGCCAGATAATTGTATTGATTTAATTTTTGCCGATCCTCCGTATAATTTGCAGTTAAACGGCGAGTTATATCGCCCTAATCAGACAAAAGTGGATGCCGTCAACGATGATTGGGATAAATTTGAATCAATGCAAGCGTATGATAAGTTTAGCGAAAAATGGCTGAAAGAATGTTACAGGATATTAAAAGACACAGGCAGTATTTGGGTTATCGGGACATATCACAACATCTTCAGAATTGGATACATAATGCAGAATATCGGATATTGGATATTAAACGATATTATCTGGATAAAGACAAATCCTATGCCAAATTTTCAAGGGACACGCTTTAATAATGCACATGAGACCTTGATTTGGGCAACTAAAACCAAGAATTCAAAATATACTTTTAATTATCATTCTTTAAAGATTATGAATGATGATTTACAGATGCGAAGTGATTGGTTGATACCTATTTGCCAAGGTGCAGAAAGGATTCGGGATGCGAATGGCAATAAGGCTCATTCTACTCAAAAACCGGCTGAACTATTGTATAGAATAATTCTGGCAACATCCAATCCGAATGATATTGTATTTGATCCTTTTATGGGAACAGGCACTACTGGAGCTGTTGCAAAACGCCTCGGACGCAATTATTTAGGCTTTGAAAAAGAGAAAAAATATGTAGAGCTCGCAAGAGCAAGAATTGCAAATACGAAGCAACTTCCAAATAATCTGATTACACTACGAGAATTTAACAGAAAACCTAAAGTCTCGTTTGGAAATTTGGTGGAAAAAGGAATGGTCAAGATAGGCGAAGAATTATATTCTAAAGATCTGAAATACAAAGCCATTGTTCAAGCTGATGCAAGTATAGCTACAGAAAAAGAATTTGGTTCTATTCATAAAGTCAGTGCTTCTTTATTGCAAAAAGAACATAATAACGGCTGGACATTTTGGTATGTTAAAAGAGATGATAAGTTACTATGTATAGATGATCTTAGATATCAATACGAGGAAAAATTTAATACAATCAATAAAAACTGGCTGCAGGATTACAAGATAGCTGCTCAAATCCATGAATGAGGATTTATAATGCATCTTATATCCCTGCATAGTTGATTAATGCTAAACTTTATAGCAAATAAATATCTGACATACTGTATCTAAATTAACAGTTTGTTGGAAAGCAGACGGAGCCGGCGACGGTGTTCTAAATAATCGGGAATGTATTTTTCCACCTCTTGCCAAAAAGCTTTAGAATGGTCGTGATGCTTAAGATGAGCCAATTCGTGCACGATTACATAGTCAATTATTTCCGGTGGAGCTTGAACCAGGCACCAATTTAATCTGATCTTTCCCGCAGGAGAACATGACCCCCATCTATGCTTGGCATTGGATAAATTGACAGCCTTTGGTTGCACCTGCATTTTCTCGGAAAAATATTCCACTCTTGAAGCAAAGACATTTCCCGCCTGCAATTTATACCATAACTGCAAAACTTGTTTTGCTTTTCCTGCATAAGCGGCGGTGACATATAACTTATCGGAAATATCAACTAAGCCGGATACCTGTTCCGAAAAAGCGAGAGGATACTCTTTGCCCAAAAAGGAAAAGATCTCCCCCGCCTCATAAGTATGGGGATTTATCTGCTCTTTATCTTTTTTCACCTGCTCCAGTTTACGCTTTATCCAATCCTGTTTTTTTAAGATAAAAGCTTTGATATCGGCATCAGGCATCCTAAAAGGCGCACGCACAATCACTTTATCTTCGGAACTTATCTCCAAAGACAAAGTGCGTCTATGGCTGCGATAAATGATAAACTCAACTTTCGCCATACCGATACAAAACTGAAGAAATCTTTCAGCAGTCAAGGAAGAAGTGCAGAATCAATCAAAAAAGTAATTTTTGCAGCAAAGCAACTGACTGCCGAAGAAGAGATTTAGCGTGCATGAAATTAATTATTTGACAAATTTATACCGATATTTTAGATTAATCTCAAAAAGGATTGCGGGTTTTTGTCTCCCTGCTTTGTTACTTCAGCTGCGCAAAAGACACAAATAGCATTAGCTTTTCTTGAGCGGGCACTTGTTTATCCACAATTCCAAAACAAAAGAGAAAAAAGGTAGGACACTTATGCCGGATTTTCGTTTTCTCAAAATGGGGGCAGATGTTATTGCCGCTTCCTTAGAAGAAGTGCAAAATAACACTTGGCTTATTTATCCGACCGAACGCAGTTGTCAGGAAGCGAGAGAAGTTTTTCAGAAGCAATGGCAGCCGCAGAAAGTGACTTTCCTGAGCATGGAAGAAGCCAAACGCAGATTGATTTATTCCGATCAAATCTGTTTGGAAGACGAAAAGCGTCTGGTCTGTCTGTATCAGGCAATGACTGAAGAGGACAAAACCTTTTTCCACATCACTCAATATAACGATTTAGCGGAATGGGGTTTGCACTTTTTTGAATTGTTTGAAGACTTGGCAGAAGAACAAATAGAAGCAGAGAATTTGCTTTACCGCTTGGAAAATTATGAACTATCCTGTCAGGAATGGCAGTTGCAGAATTTTCGGCAAATGATGAAAATCAGGATGCAGTATCAGCAGTTTCTTTCTGCCAAAGGCTTTTCCGATAAGATTTTTGACCTTGACCTCAAGCATTTCCGTCATCCGAAAAACGCTTCTCGTATCGTTTTTGCCAATCAATTCTATTACACTAAGCTGGAACGGGCTCTCATCAACAAACTGGAAGACAACGGCATTCAAGTGGTCATTCTTTATCAAGGGGAAGAAAAATGGCTGAATAAAGAGACATTACAAAGCAGCGAACTAAATTTGGAAGAAGCATTCGGAACCGGCTCCTTGCCCTTTAGCTTTGAAGTTAAGGAAACCGGAAATATATGGCAAATGGCAACAGCTTTTCTGCAGGATTTTGCGTCCGAACAGGAAACCCAAGCCCAAACGCATTTTATTATCGATGCCGAATTCCTCAATCAACCCTATCATGAAGTTTTTTCTCCTTTCTTGTTTAACATTGCAGAGCCTCAATATCTGTCGCAGACGCGGCTTTTTCTATTTTTGCAGGCAATAGGTAACGGCTTGGAAAATATTATCATAGCGGGCAACAAAATATCCGTGCGGTTGGATTGGCTGCTGCAAGCGGTCGGTGTTCAAGGCTTTATCAATTATTTTCGCCCGCAATGGAACAACGCTGCCATAGATAAATTCCTTGCTTTTGTCTGCAGATTCAGTGAGGAAGATATCCTTTATCTGGATTTTGATTTGCAAGTTTTATCCATTCTTAAGTGGCCTGTAACGGAACTGGAAAACATTGAGCTTTTAGCCGACATAGTTTCTCTGCTGCAAAGGCTTTCCAATATCAAAAGCGCAAAGGATTTAGCCGATTTTATAGATAGTCGGTCAGGAATAGAAATTGACCAATTGCTTACCGATGAGGAAAAAACATCCACTAATCTAAAAGAGGCGTTTTACACGGCTCTTGCCAACTTTATCGCCATTGACGAATTATCTTTGGTGGAAAATTGGCAATCACTTTATCCGGATTTTCCGCTCAGCGCCTGCATTTTTGCCCTTTTCGTGAATTTTCTCAAACCGCGTAAATATCGAATCTCCGAAGCTAAAGACAATGCTTTTAAGGCGACGGTCACCAATGTGATGGACACGCGTAATTTGAAAGCGGATAAACTAAGTTTTCTGAATTTGACGGAAGGAATTTTACCAGGAAGCAGGACACCTGTTTGGCTTTTTAATGAAAAGCAGCGTAATGATTTGGGTTTGAAGACTTGGGGAACAATTCGCAATTGGGAACGCTACTATTTTTACAGAATAATCGCAACCGCCTCAGAAGTAAGATGTTACACTATCGTCAACATTGATGATAATATAGAGCCGAGCTCTTTTCTAAACGAATTGCATGAATTCTATCTGCAGCACTGTGGCAGCCAAAAAAACAGCTGGCAGAAATTGTCTTTCGGAACTGATATTATCCTAAAAAACCTGCTGCAATCTGATCTTGCTAATCCGTTAACCGCTGCCGTTGAGTTGAATGATCTGAAGCAAAGCGACAAGCAAAACTCCTTTTTCAACATACCTTTTGACCGCAAACAAGATATTGGCGAAACTGGAGCAATCTGCTTTTCTTGGAGTTCATGCGAACGCTTTATCCGCAACGCCTATTACTATTTTTTGCGTGATGTGAATAAACTGAAGGAGCGCACCTTCAAAGTTGAAGAAACCTTGAACCGCAGGTTATTCGGCAAGCTTTTGCACTCCTATTTTATGAATATCAATCACAGTTTGGCTGAAAGGCATCAAGGAGAGCTTAATCCGGCTGGTGAATTGATTGCGAAAACCGAACTGGAGGACATCTTAAATAAGACATTACGCCAACAGCTGTGGAATTATCAGCTTCCCGCCAATTACAACAAAGAATTTTTTGCCCAAATAGTCACTCCTTTTTTAATAAAAACGGCGTGGATGTTTTTCCACGATGAGTTTAAGATAATCTTTAAAAACACTGATCAAAAAATCACTATCATTCCCGAAGAGGAAAGTTCCACTCCCATGGAACAGCAAAACAAGCTGCTGATGACTTCTGCAGCAAAAGGAAATGAATATCAAATTTTAATTCACGGACGCGCTGATTTGCGGGCAGAAACAGCAACGGATAAATATATCATTGATTTCAAGACCGGTGGACTCGACAAACTGCAGCTGATTTTCTACGCTTGGTTTTATTACTTGATTGAGCATCCGGAAGAGGAAAAAATCATTCATCCTTCTTTCTACAATCTGCTGACCGCTGTCTCCAAAAAAATCATTTTTAACGATAAACAGACTGCAAAAGAATTAAAAGACAAAATTGCAGATGCCTTACAAACTTTAGCGGAGCAGGGTTACACTCCTCCCGCAGTAAGTAAAAGCTATGACCGCAGCCTGAATATCAGCAGAGCCGATTTAGTGAAGAACTTCAGTTACGCCGATGAAGATGAGGAGGAAGAATGATGCCTTTTAAAAAGATAATTACAGCCAGTGCCGGAACAGGCAAAACTTACCGTCTTTCTCTTGAGTTTTTGGGCTTGCTTTATAATTCCAGACAGTATCCCGAATTCAAGATTGATCACATTCTGGTGATTACTTTCACGAAAAAAGCCACAGCCGAAATCAGGGAGCGCATTTATTCGCAATTGGAACAGCTCGGCAAAAGAGAAGGAAATTGGAAAGAGCTGGCAAAAAATCTGCAGGAACAAGTGCTTAATGTCAAAGCGGAAGATGCGGATAATCCTCTTTCCGAAGAAGATTCAAATTTCTTTCTTACCAAATGGCAATATCTTGTCACTCACAGGGACGAATTACAGGTAATGACGATTGACAGTTATATTCACAGTATTTTTCGCAATCTTGTTCGTCCGGCAAGAGGAATAGACCGCTTCACAATTGACACAAACGCAACACTGCATCGCATTCCTCTCCTCTTTGCTCAATTAATGACTCCGGCTTTTATAGACAAAGTAAGCAGTCTGCTGCAACGCAAAATGAAGCCTGCTTTGGAAGAATTCAACGAGTTCTTTACGGGTCTCATTGAAAACAGATGGCTGCATTTTTTAACCGAACACAGTGAAGAAACAATAGCTGAAGCTTCTCTTGCCGCCTATAGTAAAAAAGAAGCAGTTTGGGAAAAAGAAGCAGATGAGTATTGGCAAAAGTTTATAAAAAATTTCAAGGAATTGTTCAATGATTTTACCGCATTTGTTGACCAAAACGGTATCCTCAAAGAAGGCAAAGAGTATAAAGATCTTTTCCTGAAGGAATTTTTAGATGCGCTAAAAACTTTACCCAATGACATAAATGAAATTCCTGCTCTCATAGATTCCAATCAGAAAAACTCTCAATTCAAGGAGAAATTGTTTATCTCTTTTGTGGGTAGCGACCACTTCTGGAACGGCAAGAAATTCAGAAAAAATAGCTACGAATCAACCATCGATAACTGGAAACAACGCTATCAAGAAGTGAGACAGCAGTTGGCAGACCACTTGATTTTCGCTAATTTTTTACCGGAACAGAAAGAGATTCTGGATTTATGGAAAATCGTTTTAAGCGAATATGATAAGCTGGTTTTCCGCTCCAAAGATTTCACTTATGATGATGTCACTTGGCTTACTTTTGAAGCGCTGCACAGTTCCTATCCCCCTCTCTTCATAGCGGAAACGGACAGCCAGCCCAACGAATTTTACGAATTTATCAGTCACCGCACACGTTTTATCCTGATTGACGAGTTTCAAGATACAAGCATTCTGCAATTCCGAATTTTTCAGCCCATCATAGAAGAATTGCTTTCCGGAATTGGTGTCCTGCCCTATGGAGGTTTAATCGTCGTAGGTGACGAAAAGCAATCAATTTTTGGTTGGAGAGGAGGACAGCGTGATTTACTGCTCAATCTGGAATATATGGTTCAACCTCACATGGATACGGAGAAAGCTTCACTTACAAAATCTTGGCGCAGCACTGATCATCTAATCCAAATTATAAACGGCATATTCGGCCACGAAATTCTGCAAAATCATTTATCGGAATTGGATTTGAAATGGATATATGAGAAAGAAATAAATGGAATGAATAACGATAAGGACACGCCTTCCTGGTTCAAGTTCCGCTTACAAAATCTATCTTTATCAGACAGAAGCGGCGGCTGGGCGCGTAACTTGAAAGAGTTCATTTACAAAATGGTTGTGCCTTTCTGTTCCGATAAAAATCATCCGAAAGGAAGTATTGCAGTCCTTTGCCGCACTAATAAGGAATTGGAAAAAGCCAGATACCTTCTTAACGAGGCAGGCATCCCTTGCGAATATCAGTCCAATTTTTCTCTTTTGGACCAACCCGTGATTAAAGCAATGATGTTTCTGCTGCGTTTTACCGTTTTTAACGACTGGTATGATTTTTTGGCATTTTTACGCAGTGACATTATACTATTGGACGCAGAGCCTCTTCGAAAGGTAATCTCCGCCATCAGCGCATTCGAACATAAGGAAACAAAAGACCAATCCGAACCCGATTTCAGTGCAGTTCCCGAAGCTCAAGCCGCATGGAAACTCGCTTTAGAACTTGATGCATCTTATGTTTATCGGAATTGCCTGCGCATTATCCAGACCTGTAATCTGCAGGAAAGAATAAAGGAGCAGCGCGATTTCGTTAATCTGCAAAAGTTTCTGGATGTCACCAAAGAATATGAAAGCCGACCTCAATCAGAAATTGGCGGACTAATCGGATTTTTAAGATACTGTGAAAAAAATCGTGAACAAGATTTTATGTTGCAGGAAGATGTGCAAAGCGCTGATGCGGTTCAGTTGCTTACTTTCCATTCTTCCAAAGGCTTGGAATTTGACACAGTCTTTATCTGGTGGAATTTACAACCTCCGCAAGGAGAAAAAACAAATAATTTGCACTCGTGGGTTCAATATGCTGACACAGGTTTCAGCAGCTATAAAAACTACGCTTTCACTCTGAACAGCGAGAAAACATTGAAACACAGTTCATTCAACTCCATTATGCGGGAAGACGATATGCGTTCTGAATTGGAAGAATTGAACATCCTGTATGTGGGGATGACCAGAGCCCGCTTCAGGCTTGGTCTGAATGCCGCTTTCACAAAAAAGGATGGCTGGGAAAATTACTGGAATGATAAAAACGAAAAAGATAAGCTGACCCTTCCGCATTATGCCATTAAAGCCACTTTAGATTTTGTCTCTGAAAAAGCAATTCCGGACGAAGACCTTATCTATTTATTGTCCGACACCACCGAACCGCAAAAGGAAGAAGTCGCAACAAAAAAGGAATTGCCGGAAACTATTACCTGCATTGACACTATGGACATCAAGTCTGTTTTGGCTAATCCTCTTCTTCCCAAAACTCTCATTCCCCTGACTCCGACTGAATCAGAGCGCAATTGGAAGCAAAGCTTTCTTCACGATCGCGACAATTTGAAAGGCAACATAGTCCATTATTATCTTGCGCAGCTTCAATATGCCGAACCTGAAGAGCTGAAACAAGCCCGCATCCTTACTTTACGCCAATTTGGCAATTTGCTTCCCCGAACCGAATTGGAAGCGATAATTGAGAAAGTGGAAAACCAGCTTTATGAAATTAAAGATATCTTTAACCCGCGTTACGACCTTGTTTTCACCGAATTTCCGGTTTATGAGAACGGCAAAGAATATCGCTTGGACCGCTTGCTCTTGAATACGAAAGACAAGACCTACCGCATCGTTGATTACAAAACCGGCGAAGTCTATGATGATCAGCAACTGGAGCACTATAACTATATAGTGAAGACAAAACTTTTGCCGGCAGACTACCGCTTGGAACAGGAACTCATGCCGACTTATATAAAGCTGTAATTTTCTCTGCTTTATTTTTCGGAAGCAGCCATCACGAACAGAACAGATTTTTCTGCCGGACTAAATAGCGCAGTTTAATCCGCAGCCAATTTCACATAGACAGGACAGTGATCACTGCCGTAAATGTCTTGTCGGATGCCTGCTTTGTGCACAAGAGGCAAATGTTCTCTGTCAATAAAGAAATAATCCAAACGCC
>ENA-UOYA01002544-UOYA01002544.1-activated-sludge-metagenome-genome-assembly--contig:-NODE-2544-length-17523-cov-4.606309_pt1 | contig 17523 bp, 13 predicted proteins | sample MGYA00238163_ERZ764804 | MGnify/ENA primary metagenome ERZ764804 (study PRJEB28919, sample SAMN05720223) | activated sludge metagenome | isolation source: Anaerobic digester | place: Hong Kong... | reverse complement strand
CAGATACGAGGCAAATGATGGGTTCATTCGGTGAGCGAGCAGAGTGTCGTAGGCGATCGAGGCGCTGCCTTTCTGAACCTCTTGCTCGATCACCGTCCATGGCAAGACCACAATCACCGAGAGCGGATACGATATCATCAACATTGTCATAGTCTCCGTCATCAACGACAGACTCATAATCAACCATTGTGATAACTATATCAGCAGATGCCTTATCATCATCAACCTCGACAGAGTCCTCATCAACTGTTGCTACCATGGTGTCAGACACAGCATTAATAAACTTATTCTGATCATCTGAGTATGAATCCTCAGACAAAGCGGTCTGAATTACTAAGGCAGCATCGCTGTCATCATCTTCATTTGTCAGACTCAAAATGTCATCAGCATCCATGCTGGTAATAGCATCACCGAATGCCTGCGCTGCAGCTGTTACTTCCTTCTTTGCTTTGCTGCACGAAGTAAGTCCGAGAAGCATTGCTCCGGAAACAGCAACAGCACCTGCCTTGAGGAAAATTGTTCTATTCTTCATAAGATAGACCTCCCTATTTAGTCATGCTTTATAATAAACTATTCAAATATATATTTCAATCAGTGTTACCGTACGTTTAATTAAGAAATATAAATTGATTGTAATTATTTTTAAACTAACTGTATAATGATTAAAATTGTGTGAGGTAAGTACAATGTCTTCAGTTCCTAACATACTGATTTGCGATGATGATCCGGTGGTACATGAATCACTGGCCTTGTATCTTGATAACGATAATTTTACTCATGTAGATGCTTATGACGGCCGCGAATCACTAAAAATGGTGGTATCTTCAAAGCCGGACCTTATTCTTCTCGATGTTATGATGCCTGAGATGAGCGGACTCGATGTGTGCCGTGAGCTTCGGAAAACTCTGACAACTCCAATCATTCTTCTTACCGCAAAAGGTGAAGAGATAGACAAGATACTGGGTCTTGAGCTTGGCGCCGACGATTATATAGTCAAACCGTTCTCTCCGCGCGAAGTAATTGCAAGAATCAAGGCAGTACTCAGAAGATTCGGAGATTCACCTGCTTCATCATCCATACTGAGATTCGACAGGCTGGAAATTAATCTGAATAACTATCTTGTCAAGGTCGACGGTGATACTATTCCCTGCACTCCGAAAGAAGTCGAGATTCTCTATCTTCTCGCGTCGCATCCCGGCCAGGTTTATGGCAGAGACCAAATACTTGAAGCTGTCTGGGGCTATGAATACAACGGTGATTCAAGAACGGTAGACACACATATCAAGAGAATACGCCAGAAGGTAATCTGTGAGAAAGCCTCGTGGAGCATTCAGACTATATACGGTGTCGGGTACAAATTTGAGGTAGGATAATGTTTCAGGGTTCACTTCTCAAAAGGACTATGACACTTGTACTCGGTGCACTGATATCATCGGCAATTCTTGCGACTGTAGCTTTCGTTTTCGCCGGAAGGAATGCAACAATAAATCTTGAAGTAAGCAATGCCATAAGTCAGGATCAGGTCTATAACGAGCTGATTCTGGAAAATCCTGATTTTTTCAATAATGAAGAGTTCTGTTCGTTTTTCTTCTCTACAACTTTCGCTTCCGGTCATGACTACTATATTTTTAATAATGACATGAAGACAGTCGTGCGTTCGACTCCATATGACAATCTCAATCTGAGTGAAGACGAGACTGAGATTGTCTTCAAAAGCCTTGACTGGGATCATTTCACCAGTAACGGCAAAGGAATCGATTATGAGATTTTGCATTCCCCGTCACCGAGCAAACCGATACTGGTTATCAAGCAGAGTATCAACTACCACAATCAGGATTGTTATCTTCTCTCATATTCCGTAATAAATTCAAACAATGAGATGATAAGTGAATACATAAATATTCTTATTCTCTCGACACTGTTTGCCGCTTTCGTCATGATGATTCCGTCATATGTCCTTGTAAGACATATGGTTCTTCCGTTGCAGCAGATCAACGAGGTGGCAATGGAGTACGGGAAAGGCAATTTCAACATAAGGGCCAGAGAGAACAACATAGGTGAGATCGGAGAACTCGGTGCGTCTTTTAATTTTCTGGCTGACAGACTTTCCAAATCAATAAATGAACTTACGACTGAGAAGAATCAGCTTCAGGGCATTTTCGACGTAATATCTGACGGAATTGTCGTGGTTGATGCGGATATCACCCCTGTAACCACAAATAAGGCGATTAATACCCTTTTTAACAGGGCGGAGAAAAACAATCTTTTCACAGAGAGACTTCAGCTCATTCCTTTTGAAGAAGTCTGGAGTGACTTTGAGAGTGCTGTAGCAACCGGAGAGAAACGCATCAGAACACTTGAGACACGTGACTACGCATATCAGTCAACTATAATTCCAAAGTTTGACGCGGACACGAATAATATAATCGGCGCTACGGGATTCTTCCGCGACATTTTCGAGGAGCAGAAGAATGAACACTTCAGACAGGATTACGTTGCAAATATTTCACACGAACTGAGGACGCCTCTCCAGACTCTGCGCGGACTGATTGAACCGCTTCAGGACGGAATGGTAAAGAACGCCGAAGACCGCCAGCGCTATTACGGTATTATCCTGAACGAGACAATGAGACTTTCCAGACTGATTGACGACATGCTTGAACTGTCAAAGCTCCAGTCACGCACTCTGGCATTCAAAACATATCCTTTCGACCTCAATAAACTGATTGAGAATGTTGAGATACGTTTCCAACCGATTATGGAAGACGCCGGTATTGAATTCGCAATTCAGAACAACTATGGGAGACTTCCTACCGTCATGGGAAATCCTGACCGTGTCGAGCAGGTACTTGTAATTCTGCTGGATAATGCGAAAAAGTACACACCCGCAGGGAAATCAATAACAATAACCACAGATTACATTGAGACAGAGAAGAAAGTATATATTTCCGTTGTGGACACCGGTCAGGGAATACATGAATACGATATCAATCACGTTTTCGACAGGTTCTTCAAAGCAGACAGAGCCCGCGGCAAGAAAGGTTCCGGCCTTGGTCTGTCGATTGCGAGAGAACTTCTGACATACATGGGTGAGAACATCACAGTGACAAGCAAGTATGAAGAGGGCTCTACCTTCACTTTTACACTCACAAAAGCAGAGGCACAGGATGTCTGGGAATAACGAAGAGGTCAGAATCAACAAGTATATAGCCTCATCTGGTCTCTGTTCGAGGCGTGAGGCAGACAGGCTTATCGAAGAAGGAAAAGTTACCATTAACGGGGTTACTGCTGAGCCCGGAGCCAAGGTTATGTCTTCCGACACGGTATCAGTCATGGGAAAAACTGTAATACCCGAAGAGTCTATGCTATATATAGCACTCAATAAACCGCTTGGAATTACCTGCACTACCGACACGAGAGATCCGTCCAACATAATTGATTTTCTGGGTTTCGATGAAAGAATATTTCCGATAGGTCGGCTGGACAAGAACTCATCCGGTCTGATTCTGCTTACAAATGACGGCTCTGTTGTAAATAAACTGCTTAGAGCTGAGAACGGACATGAGAAAGAGTATAAAGTTACCGTAGATAAGCCGATTGACGGCGGTTTTGTAAAAGCTATGGAAGGCGGAGTACCTGTTCTTGATCAGATAACGCTTCCCTGCCGCGTAATTCCCGAATCTACGAGAACATTCAGAATTGTCCTGCATCAGGGATTGAACAGGCAGATTCGCAGAATGTGTGAGTATCTGGGCTATCGGGTCATAAGGCTAAAACGCATACGGTTCATGAACATTGATCTCGGAAAGCTTGAACCGGGAGAATGGAGAAAGCTTGACCGTCGTGAGATTACAGAGCTTCTGAACAACTGACAACATGTGAAAACGGTGCAGCCACAAAATGTGATACTGCACCGTTACTTAACTGTTTGAAAACCGTCGCAAGAATAACTAATTACTTATCGTCAGACTGATTGGCACTACTGCCTTCACCTGTCTCGGTTTTGGCTGTCTCTATAATCTTATCGATGTCAACATCCTCAGTCGACCTGTCAGTGTCTTCCTTCTCATAGAAGAACTTTACCTTGTCTTCACTGTTGCGTGCACCATAAGCATCCGCTATATCAAGGCAGTCCTGCTTAAGCTTGTTGAAGTCTTCCCTTGACTCAAGATCGTTTACAGAAGTCTGATAGCAGGCATCCTGAAATACGTCATCGAGAACGAAATACTCATTTTTACCCTTGCTGAAATTCTTGTCCATTATTGCTTCAGCCTCATCAGGTGTACCTTCTCTTCCGTCAAAATTCTCGAAAGGAATGCTGATATTGCTGTAGCGGTAGCGCAAAACCACAGTCTTCTGATTGTAGTCAACGGCAACTCTGTATTTGGCTACCAGAAAAGTCTGGCAGAATACAAGTACGCAGATCATCGCGCCTATTCCGCAAAGCACTCCTGCCGCAAAAAATCTGAAATCACCTTTCCCGTTCGCATTTCCGAGGGCAATGCAAACCACACATGCAGCTGCAAAAGCTACAAACAACAATGCCGAAATGACTCTGTTCCGTGTAATTTTCTTAGCACTTCCCGGAAAACAATGAACTCCTGACTGCGGGAGTTGAGCTATCTTAGCCTCATCACCAAATTCTGTTTCCATCTTACTATCCTCCATTTATTTTTTAAGCATCGCTATTCTGTCAACGATGTTCTTAAACATATTCTCGTAACTTGCCTGTTTCTCACGTTCTTCATTGACAACGGCCGCCGGCGCCCTGGATACAAACGATTCATTGGCAAGTTTTGCCTTTACACGGCTGATTTCACCGCTGAGTCTAGACATCTCCTTGTCCAGTCTCTCAAGTTCCTTATCAATATCAATCAAATCTTCGAGCGGAAGATATATCTCACCACCGTCAAACATTGCAACAACGGCGGTAGCAGGAATTCCTTCCTTGCTGTCCCTGGTCTCAAGACCGTTGACCGAAGCAAGTCTCTGAAGAAAAGCAACTCCGTCTGTAAACATTCTTGCTATCGTCCGGCTCCCCGTTACAACAATAATGTTGGCCTTCCTTGAAGGTGCGACATTCATGTCCTTGCGAACGGCACGAATACTTCTGATGGCATCCATCAGTGTTGACATCATAAGAGCATCATCATTGCTTGAATAAATACTCTCAGCTTCGGGCCAGCTTGAAATCATTATAGACTCAGACTTGTTGTCAAGAATGAGGTTGGAATATACCTCTTCCGTTATAAACGGCATAAACGGATGCAGAAGCTGCATGGATACTCCCATAACATAGTTAAGGATATACTGTGCTTCAAGCCTTGTGGCACAATTCTCATCAAAGAGTCTGCTTTTCGCTATCTCAATATACCAGTCGCAGAAGTTGTCCCACAGGAAATCGACAATTTTTGAAAGAGCGACGCCGAAATCGTAATTCTCAATATTCAGAGTGGCTTCCGAAACAACGTCATGAAGCTTGGTCAGAATCCACTTGTCTTCAAGAGTGTATCTTGATTCAGAAACCTTGCTGAAGTCAACGTCATCCTCCATATTCATAACAACAAATCTCATGGCGTTCCATATCTTGTTTGAAAGATTGCGGCCCATTATTATTTTGTCTTCCTGAAATCTCTGGTCGTTTCCGGGAGCATTGCCTGTAACAAGAGCAAATCTGAGGGAATCCGCACCGCTCTTGTCGATTATCTCAAGAGGGTCAATGCCGTTGCCCAAAGACTTGCTCATCTTGCGGCCCTGGGCATCACGCACAAGACCGTGTATAAGAACATCCTTGAACGGAACCTCGTTCATATGAGCCATTCCGGCCACAATCATTCTCGATACCCAGAATGTGATTATGTCATAACCGGTAACAAGTGTATCAGTAGGATAGAACCTTTTGAGTTCATCTGTGTCGGACGGCCAGCCCAAAGTAGAGAACGGCCACAAAGCAGAAGAAAACCAGGTGTCAAGCGTATCCGGATCCTGTCTCATCGGCTTTCCGCAATCAGGGCATACCGCAGAGCTGTCCTTTGTGACAACTATCTTTCCGCAGTCATCACAATAAAAAGCAGGAATCCTGTGACCCCACCAGAGCTGTCTTGAAATACACCAGTCTCTAATGTCCTCCATCCAGTTGAAGTAATTCTTGTTGAATCTCTCAGGAACAAATCTGATTCTTCCGTCTCTGACAGCATCAATGGCGGGCTTTGCAAGAGACTCCATCTTTACGAACCACTGAAGCGATACCCTTGGCTCAATCGTCGTTCCGCAGCGATAGCATGTTCCTACGTTATGCGAATAATCTTCTATCTTGATAAGGAACCCGCCTTCATCAAGGTCCTTTACAATTGCTTCACGTGCCTCATACCTGTCCATCCCGGCATACTTCGGATAATCATCGGTAATTCTGGCATCAGGAGTCAGAACTGTGATGACGTCAAGGTTATGGCGCTGACCTACCTCAAAATCGTTAGGGTCATGAGCAGGGGTAATCTTTACAGCGCCGGTGCCGAATTCAATATCAACATAATCATCGGCAATTACAGGAATTTTCCGTCCTACCAACGGCAGTACAAGCATCTTTCCTATTGCATCCTTGTAACGCTCATCCTTCGGGTTTACAGCAACCGCAGTATCACCGAGCAGAGTCTCCGGACGCGTTGTGGCGAGGTTGATATATCCGCTTCCGTCCTCGAACGGATATCTCAAATGCCAGAAATGACCTGCCTGATCCTCATACTCAACTTCAGCATTTGATATTGAAGTAAGACAGTGCGGGCACCAGTTGATTATTCTCTCTCCGCGATAGATAAGTCCCTGTTCATAGTACTTGATGAAGACATCCTTGACTGCTTCCGAACAACCTTCATCCATTGTAAAACGCTCGTGAGACCAGTCACATGAAGAACCCATCTTCTTGAGCTGCTCCACGATTCTTCCGCCGTATTTTGCCTTCCATTCCCAGGCTCTCTCAAGAAACTTCTCTCTTCCGATATCATCCTTGTATATGCCTTCTTTGCGCATCTGTTCAACAATCTTGGCTTCTGTCGCAATCGAGGCATGGTCAGTTCCCGGAATCCAAAGGGTTGAATAGCCGGCCATTCTCTTATATCTGGTAAGAATGTCCTGTAAAGTATTATCAAGAGCGTGACCCATGTGCAGCTGTCCCGTAATGTTCGGAGGCGGCATAACGATCGAAAATGATTTTTTCGCGGGATCGTTATCCGGTTTGAAATATCCCTTCTCCATCCATCCGTTATATAATCTGCTCTCTGCCTCATTGGGATTAAAGGTCTTGGAGATACTGTCGATTCTTGCCATGCTTAGGTGAAACCTTCTTTCTGTTCTGTATTACTTCTTTATCATTGAGAGCGCGCCGTAGAGAATTGAATCATCTCCCAGAGCCGCCTTCTTGAAATCCACTGTCTCCCGGATTGACGGCATACAATACCTGTCAACCTCAGCTAATATCTTCTCTAAGAATATATCGCCGACAGCCTCAATAACGCCGCCGCCGTAGACAACAACATCGGGGCTGAAAGTATTTACGAGATTGCCTGACGCAACAGCCAGATAATGGCATGCGCGGTCAACCGCTTCCATTGCAACCTCATCACCTTCGGCAAGAGCAGTCTTGAGATATTTTGATTTGAAAACTCCCTCTGAGACACTGTCAGCCATCATTGTCTCTCTACCGCGTGAAATCTGCTGACGTATGTATGATGACATTCCCTGTTTACTTGAGAATGCCTCGAGGCATCCTCTCTGTCCGCAGTTGCAAAGCGGACCTTCAGGATCAAGTATCATATGACCGTATTCAGCCGCCTTGAACTGATTTCCGGTGTAAAGCTTTCCATCAAGTATAAGGCCTCCGCCCATTCCGGTGCCGACAAAAAGACCTACAACATTGCTGTAGCCCTTGGCAGCACCGTACCTGTACTCACCGAGTACTCCGACGTTCACATCATTGCCTATGTAGAACGGTGCCTTGAACACATCCTCTATCGGCTTCCTGATGTTATAGTTCTTCCAGGGAAGATTTGGCGAGAAGAGAACAACTCCGGTCTCCTGATTTATAACACCGGGCGCACCGGCAGCAATACTGTGTATCTGATCAATCTTGATTCCCGCAAGATCTATCAGCTCCTTGACAACACTGATAATTACTTCTTCAACATTGGTTGAGGTATCTCCGCCGGCCTTTGTCTTCTTCTTAAGACGATATACAATCTCTTTCTTGCTGTTGAAAACAGCTCCGAGTATCTTGGTTCCGCCAATATCAAGACAAATGTTATAAAGTTCTGCCATAGTAGCCCTCCTTATCGGCTCAGCTTACGCTTGCACCCAGCTGTCCGTTCACAAACCCTGAATCTTTCTCGGGTTGCTCATGTTTACCGTTCTTATATATGAGCAAAGGCTGTTTGCCATCATTGATACATTCCTTCTTGATGACACATTCCTTGACTTCATTCTCAGACGGGATATCAAACATGACCTTGCGCATAACGTCTTCAATTATGGCGCGAAGCCCGCGCGCACCCGTATTCTGCTCAATTGCCTTCTGAGCGATTGCCTGAATGGCTTCGGGTTCGAAAACAAGGTCAACATCATCCATCTTAAGCATCTTCTGATACTGCTTCACTATTGCATTCTTTGGTTCGGTCAGAACCTTGACAAGAGCATCCGAATCAAGCTTATCGAGCGCGACAGTAACAGGAATTCTTCCAATAAACTCAGGAATTAGTCCGTACTTCATCAGATCGTCCGGCTTAACGTCGTGATAGTACATTCCGCTGTGCATATCCTTCTGAGCCTGAATATCAGCATCAAAACCAAACTGTTTCTTGTCTACACGGGAAGCAATTATCTCGTCAAGTCCATCAAAGGCACCGCCGCAAATAAACAGAATATTAGTAGTATCTATCTTGATACATTCTTCATTAGGATGTTTCCTGCCGCCCTTTGGAGGTACATTGGCAACAGTACTCTCAAGGATCTTGAGGAGCGCCTGCTGAACACCTTCGCCGCTGACATCTCTTGTTATGGACATGTTCTCGCTCTTCTTAGTAATCTTATCAATCTCATCGATATATACGATACCGATCTGAGCACGTTCCACATCGTAGTCAGCCGCGATTATCAGCTTAAGCAGTATATTCTCAACGTCTTCACCGACATAACCTGCCTGCGTGAGACTTGTGGCATCAGCCACTGCAAAAGGAACATTCAGAATCTTGGCAAGCGTCTGCGCCAGAAGAGTCTTGCCTGAGCCCGTCGGACCGAGCAGAAGAATGTTGCTCTTTGATAACTCGGTATCATCTGAAGGAAGGCTGCTGAACACACGCTTGTAGTGATTGTAAACCGCCACCGACAAAGCTATCTTGGCTTCGTCCTGACCTATGACATACTGATCAAGAGTATCTTTTATCTGATGCGGAGTGACAAGACCCTTAGGCTTAATTGTGCGCATCTTGCGTTTATTGTTGACCTTCTCTTCTTCAGCAACAATACCGTATGCGGTCCTGATACAGTCGATACAGATGTAGCAGTCCACGCCTGAGAAAAGTCTCGGCACCTCATATTCCGATTTTCCGCAAAATGAACAGCTGAGTATTTCTCGTGATTCTCCGCCGTAATTACCATTCTTGGAATTAGCCATGTAAAATCTCCCTTTTTGCACTTACTTAACTCGAATAACACATTTTAGCATTAAAACTCTCAATACAAAATATTATATAGTAGAAATAATGACAAATGTATGAAAATAAGACTACAACTCGTCCGAATCAAGGATAATTGTAAACGGCCCGACATTAGTGGTAGTAACCTTCATATCTGCACCGAAACGTCCGGTTGCAACATTTACGTTGCACTTTCTGCAGCGTTCAACGATATAGTCATACAGCTCTTCGGCTTTAACAGGCTCGCACGCTCCGGTAAAACTCGGTCTGTTCCCGTGCCTTACATCGGCATATAACGTAAACTGCGACACGAGGAGCAGTCCGCCGCCAACCTGGTCAAGGCTCAGATTCGTTTTCCCGTTATCATCGGCGAAAACGCGCATCTTCAGCATCTTGTCCACAAGTCTGTCAGCAGTCGCCATGTCGTCTCCGGTTCTTATTCCGATCAGCACGCAAAAACCGCGGTCAATTTTACCGTAAGTCTCATTGTCAATGTCAACTCTTGCATCAGTTACATCTGTTACAACAAATCTCATCTGTTTGAAAAATCCGAATCAGAATTCTGAACATTGTACATATACCATGAGCCTGAATACTCAAACACAAGAAAATATACGGTCTGCGACACATTTTTTTCGCCGTCGCTGAAGAAAATTTCAATGGCTTCCATCTGCATTGCCGTAATATCTTCGGCCGGAATATCCATCAGAAGACTTATGGAATCTCTCATGTCATCTTCCGAATAGCCTCCTTCGGTTGTATAGTCCTGTGCAGCTTTAAACGCCGTGCCCAGGAAAGTGCCGTCATAAGCCATCGCCTGCTTATACTGCCCGAAAATATCGTCACCGCTTGTCTGTTTCAGCTTGTCATAGAAACCGTCCGGGAAACACGCCGCAAACATGGCTTCGTCATCATTGTATATTGCTTCAACATAACCCCTTGCTGCATATTCACCTGAAGTATTCAGAATATCGGATGTGACAGGATTATCAATATCAAGTCTCGAGACCTGATTGCAGCCTGTCATGACGCCGGCTGCAAAAGCACATACAAGTATCACAGATAGAATTTTTTTCATTTGGTCTTCTCCTGACGGATTATTTTCTCGCAATAGTCGAGGTACTCGGCTATCTTGCGTTCATAGCCTATATCTGTAGGCTCATAATAGCTTCTCCCGACTGTCTTGTCGGTCATGTACTGCTGAGATGTTATGTGTCCGGGATAATCGTGCGGATACTTGTATCCCACGGAATATCCGAGGTCCTCCATTCCCTTGGCCGGTGCATTGCGAAGGTGCATCGGAACAACGCCGGTATCAGTACGTTTGACATCATCAAGAGCCTTGTCTATCGCAAGATAAGCAGCATTGGATTTTGGCGATGAAGCGACCATAATGCAGGCCTGAGCCAGCGGAATTCTGGCCTCCGGCATTCCGCACGATTGCGCGCACTGATATGCTGACACGGCTATAAGCAGTGCATTCGGGTTGGCAAGTCCGACATCCTCGGCTGCACAGATCATAATACGCCTGGCAAGAAATTCGATATCCTCGCCGGCGCTAAGTGCCCTGGCAAGATAAAGAACTGCCGCGTTTGGATCAGAACCTCTCATTGACTTAATCATCGCTGATATATTGTCATAATGGTACTCGCCGTTCTTATCAAACAGAACCGTATGGTTCTGCATGCAGTCCTTCATAACATCTTCGTCAATCCTGATGACGCCGTCGCTGCCCGGAGCCGTGGTGATCACAGCAAGTTCGAGCGCCTTGAGCGCAGCTCTCGCGTCACCGTTTGACCACAGTGCAATCCGGCCTATTATCTCTTCGGGGCATGATATGTCCATGTCACCGTAACCTCGCGACCTGTCCGATAGCGCATTATGAAGAATTCTGGAAATATCTTCCTCACTCAGGGGCTTCAGCTGAAGCACGGTAGATCTTGATACCAGCGCCTTGTTAACCTCGAAAAAAGGATTCTCTGTTGTTGCCCCTATAAGACATACGGTACCGTCCTCGACAAACGGAAGAAGCGCATCCTGCTGAAGCTTATTGAATCTGTGAATCTCGTCGATAAACAGTACAGTTTTCCGTCCTTCGGACATTATAGGATTTCCGGCCTGCTCAACGACCTGCTTTATATCGGACACACCGGCAGTAACAGCGTTGAGTCTGGCAAAACGCGATGCCGTAGTATTGGCTATAACTCTGGCCAGAGCGGTCTTTCCGACTCCCGGCGGGCCAAAAAGAATGATTGAGGACAGACGATCCGCCTCAATCATTCTTCTAAGCATTTTGCCTTTGCCCAGAATATGCTCCTGCCCGACGTATTCATCAAGGCTCTTCGGGGACATTCTGTAAGCTAACGGCTTATTATTGTCATCAGTAAATCCCGGCAAGGTATCTCCTTACTTAAGATCAGGATATAGCGGATACTTGTCTGTAAGCTTTGCAACTCTTGCAATAACTTCATCTTTCTTGTTCTCATAATCAAATACGCAAAGAGCAATAAGATCTGCAATTTCAACACAATCAGCCTCATTAAATCCTCTTGAAGTGATTGCAGGTGTACCGATACGGACGCCTGAAGTAACCGTAGGCTTCTCAGGATCAAACGGAATAGTATTCTTGTTGGCTGTAATATTGCAGTTATCAAGTCTCTCCTGAAGTTCCTTGCCTGATACTCCGGTACCTCTCAGATCAATAAGCATGAGATGATTGTCAGTTCCGCCGGAAACAAGGTTGACGCCCTTTGAAATAAGCTCTTCACTCATAGCCTTGGCGTTCTTTACAATCTGATTGGCGTAAACTCTGAACTCAGGTGACTGAACTTCCTTGAGAGCAACAGCCTTTGCGGCAATGATATGCATCAGAGGTCCGCCCTGCTGTCCGGGGAATACAGCTGAATTAATCTTCTTGGCGTACTCTTCCTTGCACATTATGATTCCGCCGCGAGGTCCCCTCAAAGTCTTATGCGTGGTTGTAGTAACAAAATCAGCGTACGGAACCGGATTAGGATGAAGTCCCGCTGCCACGAGGCCTGCAATATGAGCCATATCAACGAAAAGATATGCACCGACCTTGTCCGCAATCTCTCTGAACTTCTTAAAATCAATAATTCTCGGATAAGCAGATGCTCCGGCAACAATAATCTTAGGCTTGACTTCCATAGCCTTGGCAAGTATAGCATCATAATCAAGCATCTGAGTCTTCTCGTCTACCTGATAGAATTCGGAATGATATGTTCTGCCTGATACATTTATCTTCATGCCGTGAGTGAGATGTCCGCCGTGAGACAGATCCAGTCCCAAAATTGTATCGCCGGGTTCAAGTACTGCAAAGTAAACCGCTGTATTGGCCTGTGCGCCCGAATGCGGCTGAACATTAACATGCTCGGCACCGAAAATCTGCTTTGCTCTGTCAATTGCGAGCTGTTCAACGATATCCACATACTCGCATCCGCCGTAATAACGCTTTCCCGGATAACCTTCCGCATACTTGTTGGTAAGCGGCGAGCCTGCTGCTTCAAGCACAGCCTCGGACACGAAATTCTCGGAAGCAATCAATTCTATCTTTGTGCGCTGACGATTGATTTCCTGTGAAATAGCAGAAAAAACTTCCGGATCCTCACTCTTGATATGATCGTACATGAACGAATCCTCCTGTTCACTATTAAAAATTAACCTTGATAGTTTACTTTAAAAAAGAATAATAGTAAACCACGAATTCAGATACCCGGATTTGCCGTATAATCCAGCTTGTCTGAAAGCTTTATACTTCCGCAGTCCAAAGCCTGCAGCAGCAGTTCCTTTGGCATCGGTTTACCGAAATAATAGCCCTGCAGACGTCTGCATCCGACTTCTCTCAGGAAGCTGCACTGCTGCTCTGTCTCAACTCCTTCACAAAGAGTGTCAAGCTTCAGATCGCTGGTAAGATTGAATATATTCTTTATCACATCGCGGCTCTTCGGATTGACATCAAAATTACGAAGAAAAATCATATCAAGCTTTATGACATCAAAATTATAGTCTTTGAGAGCATTGAGCGACGAATAACCGGATCCGAAATCATCAAGCCAAAGCGGGTAATTATTCTCTCTGAGCTGATTGAGAGAACTGTTCAGCATCTGTGAATTTCCGCTCAACGCACTCTCAGTAACCTCAACATGGATATATCTCTTCTGGATATCATAGTGCTGATAGAGTTCATTGAGCAGACCGTGAACATCAAGCATCTCAAAATCGATTCTCGAAAAGTTCAGTGACACCGGTAATGCAGGCATATCTGAAACAAGCGCATCCTTAATATCCCTGAATACAATCTCCGTAATTCCCTTGTCAAGCTTGTGAATCTGGCGGTACTCTTCAAGTACTGGAACAAATATGCCGGGATTCATAAAGCCATATACCGGATCATCCCACCTTGCCAGAGCCTCAAGCCCGCACAAAGTAAGATCCCCTGCCCACATTACAGGCTGATAATAAACCTTGATCCAGCCCTTTTCGACAGCTTCGTCAATATGGTTGATAATATACTGCTTTCTGTGAAAATCCGCAGCGAGATTCTCATCATATTCCTTGTAGTATTCGCCGTATTTCTTCTTAATTGAATTGCACGCATAACGGGCGCGATCGAGTGCCAGTGACGGGTCTGTTATCTTGCTCCTTAAGGATGAGAACGAACCGATCTTGCAATCAAGTCTTACCTTGCCGCGCTCATCATCGAGAAATCCCCTGAGTATATTGACATCCTGTTTAACATTCTCGGACTGAGTAAGAACGATAAAATGATCGTCCGAAAATCTGGCCACAGGTTCGCCGGGAAATATTTCTATAAGCTCTTCAGCCACTTTCTTGAGAAGCTCGTTTCCTGAATCAAAACCGTATGTCTCGTTAAAATACTTGAAGTTCTCCAGATCTATGTACAGATAGCGGTAAGATGTTTCGGGATTCTTTGCCAGATAATCGCCGGCAACCTTTACGAACCATTTGTCATTGCCTAAAGCGGTAAGGCTGTCATGCATATCGGAGTAAAAAAGATCTGCGTTGATTTTCTCGAGCTTCTCACGTGATATAGCTTCCGAATAACGTTGCTGATAAGCGCTGAATGCAACTATAACTACTGTAACCCAGAGCATCAGATAGTCAATCCTCATGCTGAGCGACATCTCAATGGAACTCTCGCTGTTCATAAGAAAGTAGAGAATTGAATAAGCAAATGATATCGCAATGAATGAGATCCAAGGCCGCCAGACAAGAAGACACATTGAAAAAATTGACATTGTGACAAAGCACAGTATCTGTTTGCCTGCGGTGTACTCACCGAAAGAAATATATGTGCCGAAAATCATACAGACTGTTGAGAAGACAATCAGAAAACCGTTTATTAATCGATAATTCTCTTTCAGCTTGTGTTTAAAATGCCTCAGAGCATATACAATCACGAAAACGCACATAAACAGAAGAATTATGAACAGAATAAGTTCTCTTGCGATTATCGAGGTTATACCCGTTGCAACAAGTGTGCTTGTAAATGTGTTCCTGATAAATCTGAAAATGAACCAAATCTCAAAAAGCATTACAACGACTGACATATAGACGGCGGCCTTAAGGTTGGATTCTGAGAAATACTTACGGACAAAAGGTGTGTAACCGGCAAATCCGGATGCAGCAGTCAGATGATCCTTGAAGCTCTTAAAGTCATTCCCGCTCATATTGTCCTCAAATCTTATATATCTCGTCAGCCCCCGGCGGAAGAAGTTCTCGTATCTCACCGCCGCTCAGCCTGATTTTATCATCATTATACTGTTCGGTAAATTCACCAATGACCGTTGCAGGCACATTGTTTACGGAAAGTTCGCAAATCACCCTGTCAGGTTCTGACGTCGCTATCATAAGCGCACCAGAAGATATAGTCCGGAAAGGATCCATGCCAAGTGCTTCGCATATTGCCTTGGTTGCGTCCGTAAACGGAACTAGTCGCTGGTCAACCGTAACACCTATGCCGGAAAAATCTGCCATCTCGTACGCCGCACCGAAGACTCCTCCCTCGGTAACGTCGTGCATAAGATTGACAGCGCAAAGCGGAAAACCATTCTCATTATGCGCTTTATCAATAGCTTCCAAAGAACCAAGAACAGAGCCTTCCTTAACAACAGACACAAGAGAATCATAAGCGCGGGCTTCCTCAATGTACCTGTCGGGAACTCTGCCTCTAAGTTTCTCATAATGCTCACTCGCAGCAATAAATGATCCTTCAATCGCCGCAGATTTTGTAATTATCAGCTTGTCGCCGGGTTTTGCCCTGCCGAGCGGAACCGGTGAGCCTTTTCTGATTCTGCCGAAAGCCGTTGAAATTACGACAAAACGGTTGACAGCCTCTGACACTTCAGTATGACCGCCAACAATATCGACTCCCAGCCTTGATGCTTCACGTGAAGCCTGATCCACAATGTCGCTTATATCTTTCTCCCCGGCATCCGGCGGAGCGATAATAACGATGAGAATCCCGGAAGGTTTTACACCGCACGCAGCGATATCATTGCATGAGACATGAATGGCGAGAGTCCCTGAATTGGCACCTCCCGCCGTAATCGGATCGGACGATGTGACTATCATGTCATCGCCTGCCCTTATCCATGCACAGTCCGCACCTATTCCGGCGCCCGACAGCGTATTTGCTGACAGCTTCGGAAGTCTTGACAGAACAAGAGACTCAAGCTGTTCATCTGTTAGTTTTCCTATGTTCATATATCAGCCTTATCAGAACGGATTTATCTCAATCGTTTCAGTTCCCATAACACCGGATTCAACCATGGCGTTGATATCAAGATTCTTCTCGGCTTCCGTTACGTCTTCGGGATGAGGATGTGTCTTCGGATGCCTGGCAACAAATATCGTGCAGCAGTCTTCAAACGGAAGAATCGATGTCTCAAATGCGCCGATTTCCCGTGAAATATCAATCGTAGCCTGTTTATCGATGCCTATCAGAGGGCGAAGTACCGGCATCTTCACGACCTCATTTGTCGCAGTGATTGCTTCTAAGGTCTGTGATGCTACCTGACCGAGGCTCTCTCCGGTTATGAGACATTTACAGTCATTCTTCAGGGCAAGCTTCTCCGCTATCTGGAGCATTACGCGCCTCATAGTGACTGTTATCATATCCTGCGGGGAATTTTTAACCATATCGAGCTGAATCTGCGTGAAATTGACTATATGAAGATTGATATGTCCGGAGAAACCGGAAACAATCTTTGCAAGATCAATAACCTTCTGTTTTGCCTGATCGCTCGTGTAGGGATAGGAATGAAAATAGACGCAGTCAAGCGGCATTCCGCGTGAAGCCATCATGAATCCGGCCACCGGACTGTCAATTCCGCCTGAAAGAAGGAGCATTCCCTTTCCGGCTGTACCAACCGGCAGACCCCTGTGGGCCATCATCTTGCCTGAATATACGTAATTATAATCACGAATCTCAATGTTAACGATAAAATCCGGTTTCTTGACATCAACCTTAAGCTGAGGAAACTTATCAAGAATATATCCGCCGAGTTCACAGCATATTTGCGGTGAATTCATCGGGAACGACTTGTTACCTCGCTTGGAACTGACCTTAAAAGTCTTGTATTCGGGATTGTTTTCGAGAACTGAAGCGACATACTCCCTTGTATTGGAGCAGACTTCGTCGTATCCGCCTTCGAATTTTCTCGCAAGACTGACCGACACAATGCCGAACACCTGCGTGACAGCCTTCATTATCTCTCTTGCTGACTCGTCGTTCGCGAAATAAGGGTTGTCTTCTTCCTTCGGCTCAATCCAGATTCTGCTCTGGCTCTGATATATT
>ENA-UOYA01002541-UOYA01002541.1-activated-sludge-metagenome-genome-assembly--contig:-NODE-2541-length-17537-cov-7.220055_pt1 | contig 17537 bp, 18 predicted proteins | sample MGYA00238163_ERZ764804 | MGnify/ENA primary metagenome ERZ764804 (study PRJEB28919, sample SAMN05720223) | activated sludge metagenome | isolation source: Anaerobic digester | place: Hong Kong... | reverse complement strand
TGGTGAGCCGGGCGGGACTCGAACCCGCGACCCTTTGCTTAAAAGGCAAATGCTCTACCTCCTGAGCTACCGGCCCTGGTCTGCTTGGTGGGAACTGAATTCAGGATAACATATGCGACCGAAATTCGGCCTTGACAGTGCCTCTGCGCGGGAATGAGAATCGGTGATCATGTCTCAAATCCAGAGCGACTCGACTGACCGCCGCGCGTTTCTCGGAGCCTCGTCTTCCGTCGCGGGACTCCTGCTCCTCAAGCCCGAAACCGTCTTCGGAACTCAGGCGAATTCCACCGTGGAGGTCGGCATCATCGGCGCCGGCGGGCGCGGGCAGTGGCTTGGCGATTTCTTTATCGAGCACGCCGGCGCACGCATCGTGGCACTGGCGGATGTCTTCCAGGACCGGTTGGACAAGGCTGGGCAGAAGTTCAAGGTTCCCCCGGCGCGCCAGTACCGCGGTTTCAACGCTTACCGCGAACTGATCGCCTCGCGTGTGGACGCCGTAGTGGTCGAAACGCCTCCGTACTTTCACCCCGAGCAGGTGGCTGCCGCGGTCGACGCCGGCAAACACGTCTTCCTGGCGAAACCCGTGGCCGTGGACGCGCCCGGCTGCCGCTCCGTCGCCGAAAGCGGCGAAAAGGCCCGCGGCAGGCTGACCTTCCTGGTGGACTTCCAGACGCGCGCCCGGGAGGTGTTCCGAGAGGCCGCACTGCGCGTGCATCGCGGCGATATCGGCACGCCAGCGCTGGGCCACGTCTACTATCACGGTTCCGGTGGCGATCCCGTTCCCAAGCCTGAGTGGGGACGCGATGAAGCCCGCTTGCGCTACTGGGCGCGCGACCGGGTCCTTAGCGGAGACATCATTGTCGAGCAGAACGTCCATGTGCTCGACATGAGCAACTGGTTGCTGGGAGGCCATCCCGTCAAGGCGCGAGGCATGGGCGGCCGCAAGATCCGGATGAAGTACGGCGATTGCTGGGACTATTTCGTCATCACCTTCTGGTATCCCAACGAAGTGGTGGTGGACTTCAGCTCCGCGCAGTACGTTAGGGGCTATTACGATATCTGCGCCCGCGTTTACGGCTCGGCGGGCACGGTGGAAGAACATTACGGGCTCGGTCCCCGCTACCAGGTGGATCCGCGTAACGACGGCTTCGTCGCAATCACGGGCGACAAGCCCTGGAAGGGCTCCGACCGCGACGACACCTTCACCGCCGGCGCCATCGACAACGTGAAGGCCTTCATCGACAGCATCCGCACTGGCAAGTACCTGAACAACGCCGCGGAGAGTGCCGACTCGACGCTTACGTGCGTGCTGGGGCGCATGGCCGCCTATCGCGGCGGCACTGCCACCTGGGACGAGATGATGGAACTTAACACGAAGCTGGCGGCGAACCTGAAGCTGTAGAGGTCACGCCGCCATCCCGGCGAACACCTTGCGGGCAGCTTCCACCGTCTGATCGACTTCGCGCTGGGTGTGCACCGCACTCACGTACATGCGGCCGTCGGGTAACTGGTAAATGCCTTCATCGAGCATCCGGCGCAGGTAACTCGCCAACATTCGTTGATCGCTCACGAGATAGTCGCGGTACGAACGAACTTCAGCGAGTCTCGTGAAGTGGACGGAGATGGCCGCGCCGAAACCGCTAACCAGCACCGGAAGGCCGTACTCAGCCGCCGCCTCGGCGATCCCATTCGCGATTGCCTGCCCCATGGCGTTGGCATGTGCGAGCGCCTTGCCATCGTGAGCCGCAAGCTCCTCGAGGGTCGCCAGCGCGCCCGCCAGCGACAACGGGTTGCCATTAAACGTGCCGCCGTAGCCGACGCCTCCGGTCACCATCAATTCCATGATCTCCGCCCGGCCGGCGAAAGCGCTAAGGGGAAGCCCGCCGCCGAGCGCCTTTCCGAAGGTCGCCAAGTCCGGCGTGACGCCGAACACGGACTGCGCGCCTCCCGTGGCCATGCGGAAGCCGGTGATGATCTCGTCGAAGATAAGCAGAGCGCCATACTGCCGGGTAAGGGTGCGCAGTCCCTCCAGGAAGCCCGGCTTAGGCATCAGGCAGCCGCTGTTGCAGACCACCGGCTCGGTGATGACCGCCGCGATCTCGTGGCCGTGCTGGTCAAGGATGCGCTCGAGGCGCTCCAGGTCGTTCCACGGCGCCACCACCACGTTCTCCACCGAGTTAGGCACCTGCCCTTTCGAATTCAGGTGCACGCGCAAACCGTCGATGGGGCCGAGTTCTTCCACACCGCCGCGGTAGCTTAGGAGCACCGAATCGAGCCAGCCGTGGTAATTACCTTCGAATTTCAGGATCAGGTTCCGCCCCGTGTAAGCGCGCGCCAGGCGCAGCACCGCCTGCACCGCTTCGCTGCCGCTCGAAGTGAACTCCACGCGCTCGGCGCAGGGCACCATGGCGCACATCTTCTCCGACACGGCGATTTCCAGTTCGTGTTGTGCGCCATAGCAGTGCGGCTTGGACGCTTGCCGGCCAATGGCCTCCACCAGTTTCGGATGAGTGTGTCCGAGGATGAGCGGCCCCCAGGCCAGCGCATAATCGATGTACTCGTTGCCGTCGACGTCGACGGCCCGCGGTCCTTGCGCGTCCTGAAAGTAAAGCGGCACGGGGAACTTGGCGCGGAAGGGGCTGCTCACTCCTCCTGTAAGACTCTTGCGGGCGCGCTCGAGCATCGCGCGCGAGGTGGCGTACCGGTCGTTGGTCGGCATGGTGTATGAATAGTATGCGCCCGCTGTGCACGCGCCGGGCGCCACTTTCTAAACTTACAACATCGGGAGGTTTGGGATGACTCACCGCCAGCGTATCCGCACCGCCCTCGCCCGCCGGCAGCCGGACCGCGTGCCACTGGACCTCGGAGGCACGGGCTGCAGCACGATGACCACGGGAGCACACTCGAAGCTCCGCGTTCACCTCGGCATCCCTGCCGAACCGGCCGCGCCGCTGTTTTCGCGGCGCGGTTCCACCGCCATCGTGGACCGCGCCATCGTCGAACGCTTTCAATGCGACGTACTGCCGCTTGTACCCGGCGCGCCCGCAAAAGCCGAGCGCGACGTCTCAGAAATCGCCTTCGTGGATGAGTTCGGCGTCACCTGGCAGCGCCATTCCGGCACGCACTACATCAACGTGAACGGGCCGTTCCAGAAGCTGGACGAGCCCGTGCCGGCCGATGTCGACCGCTTCGCGTGGCCGGACCCGCTGGATCCCGCCCGCTACACCGGCCTCGGCGAACGCGCCCGCGCCCTGCGCGAGCAGGCGGACTATGCCGTCGCCCTCACCGCGTGGCTCGGGCCGGTGCATCTTTCCCAGTTCATGCGCGGGTACGTCGAGTGGCTCGAAGACCTACTGGCGCGGCCTTCGTTCGTCGAAGCGCTCTTGGACCGCTTCGTCAGCCTGTGGATCGTTGCCATGGATCGGATCCTCGCCGAGTGCCAGGGCGAGGTGGACGCAGTCCTGTTCGGCGACGATATCGGCACCCAGAACGGTCCACTGTTCCGTCCGGAGTTGTACCGGCGCTTCGTCAAGCCGCATCACAAGCGCATGGTGGAAGCCCTGAAACGCCGCGGCGTACCGGTCATCTACCACAGTTGCGGGTCGGTTGCCGCTCTCATCAAGGACCTGATCGACACCGGCATCGACGCCCTCAATCCGGTGCAGGTGGCAGCAGCAGGGATGGATACTGCGTGGCTCAAGACGGAATTCGGACGCGACCTGGCATTCTGGGGCGCCATAGACACCCAGCGCGTCCTGTCGCGCGGCACGCCGGCTGAGGTTCGGGACGAAGTGCACCGCCGCATCGACGATTTGGCCGAAACCGGCGGCTACGTTTTGTGCGGCGTGCACAACATCCAGGCCGAAGTTCCGCCGGAGAACGTGGTGGCGATGTACGAAGCGGCTTTGGAGTACGGGCACTAGTTGAGCATCACGTAAGGAGATTGTCCGATAATCGAAGGACGATGCCCCAATTCGACGTTGTCGGCGTGGGATTGAACGCCACCGACACCCTGATCCTCCTGCAACACTTCCCCGCATACGCCGGAAAGGTGCCTTTCGACGAGGAGATCCTCAGTCCCGGCGGGCAGGTTGCCAGTGCCATGGTGACGTGCGCGCGCCTGGGGCTGAGGACGAAATACGTGGGCACGGTGGGCGACGACGAGCGCGGCCGCGTGCAGATGGAGAGTTTGCGTGGCGAGGGCATCGATCTAAACGACGTCGAGGTGCGCCAGGGATGCCCCAACCAGTCGGCCTATATCCTGATCGACCGTTCCACGGGCGAGCGCACCGTTCTGTGGCGGCGTCCCGATTGCCTGCGGTTGGATCCTTCGCGCATCCGGCCCGACATGATCTCTTCGACGCGCCTGCTGCATATAGACGGGCACGACACGCAGGCAGTAGAGCGGGCTGCGCGCATGGCTCGTCAGGCGGGCGTGCCGGTCACCGTGGACGTGGACACGGTCTATCACGGTTTCGACCGCGTACTACCTTACGTGGACTACCTTATCGCCAGTAGCGAGTTTCCGAGCAATTGGACCAGCGAGTCGGACCCGTTCAAGGCCCTCGCCCTGTTGCAGGACGAATACGGGATGCGCGTGGCGGCCATGACGCTGGGCGCTTACGGCGCGCTGGCGCGGGTGGAGGGTAAATTCCTGTATTCGCCGGCGTTCGTGGTGAATTGTATCGACACGACGGGCGCGGGCGACGTGTTTCACGGCGCGTTCTGCTATGCTGTGCTGGAAGGGATGCCGGTTCGCGAAGGCCTGGACTTCGCCAATGCACTGGCCGCCTTGAACTGCACGGCAATCGGCGCCCGCGGCGGGATTCGAGGGCGCAGCGAGGCCGAAGCACTTATGAGCCGCGCGGAGAGGCGATCGCACGCCGACTTCGCGACGCGAACCGCCCAATAGGCCGCGCATGATTCCACTCCGCGATTCGCAGCCGAGCTATTCGACGCCCTATGTCACCATCGCGCTGATCGTGACCAACGTAATGGTGTTCCTGTACACGGTGTCGCTCGACCCGTTCAGCCGCAACCATTTCATCCTCGAGTACGGCATGATTCCGGCGCGGCTCCAGTTGATCGACTTGTTCACGTCTATGTTCCTGCACGGCGGCTGGCTGCACTTGATCGGCAACATGTGGTTCCTATGGATTTACGGCGACAACGTGGAGGACGTGCTGGGGCACGGCAAGTACCTGCTGTTTTACATCCTGTGCGGCCTTGCGGCTTCCCTCGGGCAGTACGTCTTAAACATGGACTCGCGGGTGCCCACCGTAGGAGCCAGCGGCGCCATCGCCGGCGTGATGGGCGCGTATCTGGTCAAGTTCCCGCACGCGCGGATTGTCACCCTGGTGCCGGTCTTCATTTTCTTTACGACTTTCGAGATTCCCGCCGTGCTGATCCTGGTTTACTGGTTCGTGATCCAGTTCTTCAGCGGCGTGGGCAGCATCGCCACTTCGCAGGCCTCGCAGGGCGGGGTGGCGTGGTTCGCGCACGTCGCCGGCTTCCTGGCCGGCGCGGCGCTAGTCCTTATCATGGGCAAGGGCGAGCGCTACCAGCGCCGCCGCGACCTCTACTGGTGACGCAGATGAACTACGAACCGCCTTCCCCTCCGGACACCCCGCTGGATGTAGTGGCTATCGCCGCGCATCCGGACGACGTGGAACAGACTTGCGGCGGCACGCTCATCAGGATGGCCGAGCGCGGCTACCGCACGGGCGTGCTGGACCTCACGGCAGGCGAAATGGGCAGCCGGGGTAATCCCGAACTGCGCATCGAGGAATCCGGAAGGGCCGCCGAACGGTTGATGCTTGCCTGGCGCGGCAACCTGCGCCTGCCCGATGCGCGGCTGGAAAACAACATCGCGGCGCGCATGTCGCTCGCTATCCAGATCCGTGCGCTCAGGCCGCGGGTGGTGATTCTGCCTTACTGGCAGGCCCGCCACCCGGATCATTACCACGCCGGCGAGCTCGGCTACGAGGCGTGCTTCCTGGCCGGGTTGCGTAAGATTGAAAGCGAGATTCCGCCCCACCGTCCCTACAAGATCCTTTACACGTCGCTCTATGCAAACGTGACGCCGAGCTTCGTGGTCGACGTCACGAGGCAATTCGAACGCCGCATGGAATCTCTGTTTTGCTACGAGTCGCAGTACGTAGAGCGCCAAGAGGGGGCGGACCTGTTCCCATCCAAAGCCGAGATCCGCGAACGGCTGGGCTCTATCGCGCGCTTTTACGGCAACCTGATCGGAGTGGGCTACGGCGAGCCGTTCGTCGTCAAGGAGATGATGGAAGTCGACGACGTCGTGGCGCTAGGCGTGCGCAGTCTCTGACTGGTCGAGCGGCGTCACTGGATCCATCGGCAGCCAGCACAGCGCCGCGAGCACGTAAACGGCGGACATCGAGTACAGATACGCGTTCCAGTTGCCGCCGGTCAGGTGCAGGATGTAGCCGCCTGTGATCGGCGCGACGAAGCCGCCGAGATTCCCCATCATGTTCATCGACCCGGAGAGCGTGCCGGTGTACTTGCCGCCCACGTCCATGCAGGCGCCCCAGGCGCATGGCAGCATGAGGTCGTTCGAGAAGCTCGCCATGCCCATGGCTAGCATGGTCCATAGCGGATCGTGGAACTGAACCGCCAGCCACAGAAACACGCTTCCGCCCAACATGCCCGTGGTACCCATGAGACGGCGGGTAAGACGCAAGTTGCCCGTCCAGCGCGCGATGCGCGGCGAAAGAAACCCGCTTAACAGCGCGCCAAAGCCTCCGAACAACAAAGGAAAGATGGCATAGTTGGCGCTTGTAGCGGAATCCAGTTCCCGGCACTCCTGCAGATACGTTGGCAACCAGGTGATGTAGAAATACCAGGGATAAGAGGTGAAGAAGTACTGCCCCCACAACAGCCAGACGCTTTGCGAGGTGAACAGACGCCGCCATGGCACGTCGCCGTGCCCGGAGGCCATCTTGTCGGCGCCCTCCAGCAGTGCCAGTTCGGCTGCATTCACACTCGGGTGATTGCGCGGGTTGTCCCGGAACCAGCGGTAAAAGAAGAACGCCCACACCAAGCCCATTGCTCCGAAGATACCGAAGGCGTGGCGCCAGGAGAAATACTTGAAAGCCAGTACCACCAGCGGCGGCGTGAATGCGCCGCCCCAACGCGCGAAAGTCCACATGATGCCCTGCGCGCGCACGCGCTCGTCCTGCGGCAGCCAGGTAGTGAAAGCCTTGGTCAGGTTCGGGAAGCACCCGGCCTCACCCGCACCGAAAAGGAACCGGGTGACCCAGAGCGAGGCGAAGTTCCACGCAAAGCCCGTTGCGGCGGTGAAGAAAGACCACCACGCCACAATGCGCATCAGGATCCGGCGCGGTCCCATCCAGTCGCCAAGCCACCCACTGGGGATCTCGAACAGTGCGTAGGCCAGCGTAAAGGCGGAGAATACATAGCCCATCTGAACCTTACTGAGGCCCAGGTCGTGAGTCATATTAGGCGCGGCCTGCGAAATGCAAACTCGATCGATGTAAGAGAGAATCGCCAACGTAATGGCGAAAACCACGACCCAGTGCCGCGCGCGGGTCGGCCGTCCGGTGGAAACTTGCGTGTTGGATGACATCGGCGTAAGAACGTCCATCACACCACGTTGGAAGGCGGCTTTCAAGCCGCGCGAGCTACTCTTCGTGACTCAACTCGCGATCCAGCCAGCTCAAGTAGGGGGGTGTTCCGTCGACGATCGGGAGAGCTATCACCTCGGGAACCTGGTAGGAATGCATCCCGGCGATTCCGGCCGACAACCGTTCCGCCAGATCGCGCCTCGACTTGATGATCAGCAGGCACTCGGAGGCCTCCTCGACGGCGCCCTTCCAGCGGTAGATGCTGTGGACTTCGGGTACGATGTTCACGCAAGCAGCCAGGTGATTCTCCACCAGGTGCCGTGCGATACGGGCGGCCTCTTCTGCATTCGCGCAGGTGCTGAGGACTACGATCTTGTCGGTCATGACAGACTCTTCAAACAAATTACTGGAATTTCCGGCCAAACAGGATTATAAACAATAGAAGGAGCTTCAAAGAAAACATTCGTCATGAAGTCTGTTCTGGTCAGATTCGGATACGCGGTGGGACTTCTGGTAGCCGGTTTCTATGTAGTCCTCACGCTGCGCGGCCCTAATGGCATTCCGCGTGTGATTGAGCGGCGGCGCTTGATCCGCGAATACGAGGAACAGAACGCGAATCTGGCCCGGGAGAATCAGGCTCTACGCGATCACAACCGGCGCCTGGCAACCAACCCCACCGAACAGGAATTGGAAATCCGGCGGCGCTTCAAGTACGCCGCCCCCCGCGAAACGGTCTTCATCATCACGGACGAAGAGAACAAGCCATCCACGCCCGCTGCTCGCTGAGCGAGGCGGCTGTTACGCGCCTTTCACTTCCGCGAAGAGTTTTTCCAGTCCGCTGTACATCGATTCCATGCGCGCTTGGTCGGAGGCCTCAACGGCCAACCGCAGAATCGGCTCCGTGTTGGAGGCCCGCACATGGATCCATGCGTCCGGCCAGGTCAGCTTAAGCCCGTCGGAACGGTCCGTCTCCACGTCGGGGAAGCGGTCTTCAAGCGCCTGCATGAGAGCGCCCAGCATCCCGTGCTCGTAGGTCACTTTGCCGAGCTTGCGATAGTAACGCGGCAGCCGCCGGGTCAACTCTGATACCGTCTGGCCGGTCCGCGCCATGCGATCGAGCAGGAAGGCCATGCCTGTATAGCTATCGCGGCACATATGCACCGCAGGGAAGATGACGCCGCCGTTCGACCCTTCGCCGCCGATGGCCGCATTCACCACCTGCATGGTTTCGACCACGTTGGCCTCCCCCACCGGCGTCCGGTAGACCCGGCGGCCGTGAGCGCGGGCGATGTCGTTGACCACGGCCGAAGTCGTCAGGTTCACCACCACGTCGCCCGGCAGATTCTCCAGCGCGGCGTCCACCACCAAGGCCAGCACATCGTCGTTGTCGATCACGCGGCCGGTTTCATCAGCTACAGCCAAGCGGTCCCCATCCGGGTCCTGGGCAAAACCGAGGTCCGCGCCGGTGCGCCGCACCAGTTCCGACAGGTCGCCCAGCGTGTCCGGACGCGGCTCAGCCACCCGTGGGAAAGGGCGCGTTGGATCGACGTTGATGGCCTCTACCCGGCAGCCCAGCCAATCGCGAAGGAAGGGGACGGTCGTCACCGCGCCAGCGCCGTTTACCGCGTCCAGTCCGACCAGGAAGCGCCGCGCGCGTATGCGTTCCACGTCCACGTGCCGCAATACGCGTTCGAAATGGCGGCGCTTGGGCGCGTCGTAATCGCAAGTGACCGAACCGATTTCCTCGTTGGATGCCTGGCGGAAGTCGCTTTGATGGAACAGATCCAGAAGCTCGCCGCGCTCATAGCTATTGAAGATGAGGCCGGAGGGGCCGAATAGCTTCAGCGCATTGTATTCGGACGGGTTGTGCGACGCTGTAATGGCGATGCCGCCGCGCGCGCCGCTGGACGCGACGTAGATCTGTATGGTGGGCGTCGGCAGGACGCCGACGTCGATCACCTGGCAGCCGGCGGCGAGCAACCCGCAAGCCACCGAGTGCTGCAGCATCGGGCCGCTGGCGCGCGTGTCGCGCCCCACCACCACCCTTCCCTGCCCCACATAAGTCCCGAAGGCCTGCGCGAAGGCGCACGCCAATTGAGGCGTCAGGAATTCGCCTACCACGCCTCGGATTCCCGAAACGCCGATTTTGAGTAAATGTTCCCGCCGCGCCATCGTCAGGCGAACCTCCTTACCTGCTCCATCAACTCCTCGAACAGCTCCTGCGGGGGATCGCCGCGCTGCTCCGCGATCACCCGTACCAGGGGTTCGGTCTGGCTTACGCGCACGTGGAACCAGCGGTCCGGCCAATCCATCCGAAGGCCGTCGACGACGTTGGCGCGGCCATCCGCGTAACGCTCTTGCAATCCCATCAGCAGCGCCGGAATGCGTGGGCTCGAGATTGGCACCTGTCCCTTCAGAATCGAGTAGCGCGGATAGCCGCCCAGTATCTCCGACAGCGTGGACCTGCGCTCCACCATCATGGAGAGCACGCCGAGCATGCTGGCGATCCCGTCATACACGAAGCGGAACTGCGGCATCATCACCGCACCCGTGCCTTCCCCGGCGATGGCGATCTGCTCTTCACGGTAACTGGCCAAAGCATCGATCGCCGTGTGGCGGCCTACCGGGATCCGGATCACCTTTGCCCCGTGCCGGCGGGCGATTTCCTCGAGCAGTGCCGTGCTGGAAAGGTTGGCGATGATGAGGCGCCCAGGAACGCGGGGCAGCACCCAGTCGGCAAGCAACGGGAGCGCCAACTCCTCGGAAACCGGCGCCCCCTCTTCGGTGGCCATCGCCACCCGGTCCGAATCCACGTCGAAAAGAAAGCCCGCATCGGCGCCCACCGTGGTCATCAGCGGCGCCAATTGCAAGGCCACCACGCTCGCCGTGGTACTCGGCTCATGGGCGAAGACCGCTCCCTGCAGCCGCGCGTTGATCAGAATGAAGTTGAATCCGAAGCGCTCGTTCATTCGCCGCAACAGAAGCGAAGACGTACCGTTGGAGCAGTCCACTAGAACCTTCAGCCCTTTGATGGCCTCCAAATCGTAGACCGCGGCGAGTCCGTCCAGATACCCGTCGATGGCGCCGTCCAGCCTGCGCAAAGCGCCGGTCTTGTTCCACGGCACGAAGTCGAAATTGTGCAGGTGATAGATGTCGAGAAGCTCGCCGGCTTCCGCGGTGGAAAGGTACGTTCCGCGTGCGCCGAAGAATTTCAGCGCGTTCCAATCGGCCGTGTTGTGACTGGCTCCGATGGAGATTCCGCCGGCAGCGTCCAACCTGCGGATGGTGTGCTGGATGACCGGCGTCGAGACCAAACCCAGGTCTACGACGTCGTGACCCGTGGCTTGCAATGCCGCGATCACGCCCTCCCGGATCATGGCTCCGCTCGCGCGCGGATCGCGCCCGATCACCACCGGCGCTCGGGATTCCAGAAAGGTCCCGAAAGCCGAAGCAAAGTCGATGACATGCGCGGCGGTCATGCCGCTTCCCACCACGCCTCTGAGGCCCACGTGGGAAATACGCAACGATTTCGCGGCTCTCATGGGCATTAGTCCAGTAGCCGCAGCTTACCGAACGCCTCCGGTACGTGATAGCTCGGTGAGTGTGTGGGCTGCCATGCCACGAACTTGCGCTTCGGAGGGGGGCCTTGGATCCGGAAGAGATTGATGCGCATTTCGTTGCCCGCAGCCGGTGCGCGTGAATCGATGGAGGAAATCGGGATCTTCATCTCCCCATACCAGACCTTCTGGCCGCGATCAATGCGCGCCTTCACCTGCATGCCGGAATTCCAGAGCCAGCGCTTGCCGGGATCGCCGTGGTCCAGGTCGATGTCCAGATCCACCCACTCGCCCTGCGGTGAAACCTGAAACTCGCGGTAGTGGCGGATGTGGCCGAAATCCGCCCCGACGAAAACCTCGGCGACATCCCACTCCCACAGCAGATTGGTCTCGGTCGCCGTGGAGGGATTCTCTTTCAAGTAAAGCTGCTCATAAGGACAGATGAAGAGGAAGTACAGGTTCTTCGCGGTCCACCGGGAGCGCACCTCCATACGGTGCCCCGGAACGGCTTCGTCCCGCGGACCGCGCACGGCGAACACCCCCTTGACGTTCTTCCACGCAGCCGCGGCAGGGTCTGCCGTCAATTCAAAATCGACTTTCGCGCGGAAGCTGCCGATGACGCCCGGCCCGTCGGCCAGCGTCACGCTGGAGATGGCAAGAAGCATAAGTGGCAGGCGTTTCATACTAGTTTTCAATATAAGCTAACGGGAACATGAAAGGACTCGTCACCGCCGCATTTCTTACCGCCAGGCGAACCAAAGCTCTCACGGACGTTGGCGCCCGCGCGGTGTAAATCACCATCCCCGGAGGAAAATGACGAATCTAATGCGCGGCCGGGCCCGCGCTCAGCGGCCGGATGTAGATGTTCCGGAAAGCGACCGAGCCGTGGTCACCCTGCAGCTTGAGTGGGTTTTCGTCGGCCTCGGGGATCTCGTAATGCTGCCCCGTGGGCCCGGTCAGCTCGACGTTTTCCTGCACCAGCACTTCGTTCAGTAACACGCGCAGGAACGTGGCGTTGGAGAGCTTTTTCCCGCTCGCGTCGAACTTCGGCCCGCGAAACCAGATGTGCAGGGACTGCCACTCGCCCGGCCGCCGGCTGGCGTTCACGCGCGGCGGCGAGCCGCCGCTCTTGTCCGCCCTGCGATAGATGCCGCCGTTGTCGCCCACGGTGAGTTGGCCCGTGTAGTCGTAACTGTCGAAGATTTGCACTTCATAGTGAGAATGCAGGAAGACCCCGGAGTTCGAACCCCGCGGCAGCATAAATTCGAGATACAGCTCGCAATCGCCGAATTTCTCTTCAGAAATGAGGTCGGACGTCAAGCCGTGTTTTCCGTTCACGATGCGGTCGCCAGGCTCGGGACTGTACGTGAGTTGCTTCGGATCGAAGATCCGCTTCCAGTTGACACTCCTGGTAGTCACCCATTCGTGCGGCTTGCCGTCGGCGCTACGCCATCCGGTGAGGTCCTTTCCATTCAGCAGCGGCCGCCAGCCGGATTGAGAAAGAAACGGCGGGTCGCCGTGCATCTCCTGTGTATACAGATCCGGCAGTTGCGCGGTAACTGGAACTCCGCACAACGCGGCGGCGGCAAACAACAACGGGAATCGCATCGAGCCCCCTTCTCTTATGCCACCTGGTGCGCAACAACTTCCTTGATGGCAGCGGCAATTTCGTGCGTGGTTTCTTCGTCGGCCATCAGTACGCGATGTGGCAGCCAGAATGCGTCGCGGATGCAGGCTTCCGACACCGGGCAGGGTTCCACGCGGCAGCGTCCCTGCTGGTAGATCGGGTTGCCGTAAAGCGGATGCGGGTAGAACGGCGTGCATGGGATGCCCGCCGCGGTGACGCCCTCGTGAAACTCGTCACGCGACATCCCGAGCTTGCCCTCGTCGATGCGCCCGAGCAGCAAGTAATAGGAATTCGCATTCACCTGCGGCGGGATCTGCTGGAACGTGATGCCCTCGATATCGGCCAATCCCTTCTTCAACAGCGCTGCATTGTGGTTCCGCTGGCGAATCTGCTCCGGCAGCCGTTCCAACTGCGCAAGCAGCACCGCCGCCTGCCAGGCCGACAGGCGGTAGTTGGCGGCCAGCGTGTAATGGGTGAACCAGCCTTGCCCGGTGCGCCGTCCCTGGTTGGCGAGTGATCGCGCACGCTCGGCGAAATCGGCGTCGCGCGTGACCACGATGCCCCCTTCGCCGGACGTCATCACCTTGGAATTCTGGAAGCTGAATGAGCCTGCCACTCCCATGCTGCCGGCGCGGCGTCCGTTCCACTCCGAGCCGTGCGCGTGCGCTGCGTCCTCGATGAGGATGAGGTTGCGCTCGGAGGCCAGCGCCATGAGCCGGTCCATGTCGGCCAGCGGCCCTCCGAAGTGCACCACCAGGATAGCCTTCGTTTTCGGGGAGATGGCCGCCTCGGCGCGCTCCGGGTCCACGTTGAACGAGTACGGCTCGATGTCCACGAAGACCGGCGTCGCGCCTACTCGCGAAACCGCGCTCGCGGTGGAGATGAACGAGATAGCGGGTACGATAACCTCGTCGCCCGGCCCAATGCCGGCCGCTTCCAGCGCCATCTCCAGCGTAACCGTTCCATTCGCGGCGGTTACGCCGTACGTACAGTGTTGAAAGGCGGCGAAAGCCTCCTCGAAGCGTCCTACGAACTCGCTGTATCCGCCCCACTGGTTGCTGTCGAGGACTTCCTTCAACAACTCCAGTTCACGCTCGTTGCCGATGGGCCACTGTGGGATGTTCATGAATCCACCAGAATACCGAAAATCAGACCGTCTCAGAGGCCTTGCAGGAAGGGATTGTACACTTTTTCACGGCCAATCGTGGTCAGGGGACCGTGCCCCGCAACCACCTGCGCTTCATCGGGCAACACGAGTAGCTTGGAGCGAATCGACTTCAGGAGCGTACGACTATCACCACCCGGCAGGTCCGTGCGCCCGATGCTATCGCGAAACAGCGTATCGCCGCACACCACTTTGTTCAGCGACGGGATCCACAGGCTGATGCTCCCGGGCGAATGGCCGGGGGTTTCGAGAACCATAAATTTCGTCTCGCCGAGCGCGATTTCGTCGCCCTCGCGCGGCTTGGCGTCGATAACTGTTTTCTCGGGAACAGGCAGAGCAAGCCAAGACGCTTGTATCTCGATCCGGTCGTAGAGCGGCTCGTCAAGCGCGTTCATGAGCACGGGAGCGCCGGTGGCTCTCTTTAATTCCGCCACGCCTCCAACATGGTCGAGATGCGCGTGGGTGATCACGATCGAAACGACCCGCAGGCCGTGCCGCTTGACCAGCGCCAGGATTTCCTCCACATCGTCGCCCGGGTCGATCACCATGGCCGTCCGGTTGGCTTCCTCGCCGAATATCGAGCAATTACACGCCAACTCGCCCACCGTCAGAATCTCGTGGATCATAGGACGATTGTATACTTTCACTATGTTAACCTCCCCGCCTTCCGGTTACGAGTCACTGCGCGAGGGTGCGGCGTGGTTCGACCTCTCGAACCGCGGCAGGATCGCCGCGCGCGGGGAGGACCGGGCCCGGCTGCTCCACGCCATGTCGACCAACCAGGTGGAAGCACTCAAGCCTGGCGAGGGTTGTTATGCTTTCTTCCTGACCGCGCAGGGCCGCATTACAAGCGACGCCAATGTACTGTGCCTGGCGGACCAGATCCTCATCGACACCGAGCCGGAGACCGCCGATTCGCTCACGGCCCACATCGGCAAGCACATCATCGCCGACGACGTCACTCTCGAAGACGTTCGCGGTACAACGTGCGTGATCGCCATCGAAGGTCCACGCGCTGCGGAAGCGCTGGCCGCCCTCGGCGCGCCCGTGCCGCAGGCGGCTTTCGCGCACTGCCCCTGGGCGGATCGGGTTGTGGCGGCGCTCAGCGCAACCGGGCAACCGGGCTATCGGATCTTTGCGCCCACCACCGGGAAAGCGGCGCTCATCGCTCAAGTCGAGTCGGCAGGCGCCACGGCCGCCTCGTCCGAAGCGGTCCATATTGTGCGCCTGGAAAACGGCAGACCCCGCTATGGCGAGGACATCTCGATGGCGAACCTCGCGCAAGAGACGCAACTCGACACAGCACTCAGCTTCAACAAGGGCTGCTATCTCGGCCAGGAGATCGTGGAACGAGTGCGCTCCCGCGGTCATGTGAACCGCTTGCTGGTGCGGCTGGCGATAGAGCGAAGCGATCCTCCCGCACCGGGTGCCGCCATTCTTTCGGGCGCGGCAACCGCCGGTGCCATCACCTCGGCGGCGTTCTCGCCCGCGCTCGGCCGTGCCTTCGCCTTGGGTTATGTACGCCCTGACCTCGCAAGTAAGGGCACGTTGCTGGATGTGGACGGCTGCCGCGCGGAGGTTATCGCGTCACGCCCGGACTGATTCGCGCAGCGCGTCGAAGATCTCTACCGGAATCGGACAGCACGCCGTCGAGCCCATGCCAAGACGCACCTCCGGCTTCGCATCGCCATGGTAGTCCGAGCCTCCCGTCGCGAGTAGTCCGCAGTCGCGCGCCAGCGACCGGAAACGCTCCACGTCCTCTTCTGAATGCTCGGAGTGATAGACCTCGATCGCTCCGAGGCCGGCTTCTTTCAAGCGGGCGATGAATTCCCCAAACCTAGCGCCAAGTCGCGCGAGCCGCACAGGATGCGCGAGCGACGAAACGCCGCCCGCGGCTCGAATCCGCCGGATGGCATCGCCCACCTCGGCCGGCTTTCGCGGCACGTAGGCACGCCCCGGCTCGCCCAAGTACTCCCGAAACGCGGATTCGTAATCCGGCACGTATCCCTTCGCCCGAAGCAGGCGCGCAAAGTGCGGCCGGCCGACCATGCCGCTCGAAAGCATGCTCAACTCCTCCAACGTGACGTCCAGCCCAAGTGCATGCAGCCGCTCGATCATCCCTGCATTGCGCTCTTGGCGCGATGCCTGCAGTTCCCTTACCCAGTCGCGGAACTCCGCCGCCGGCCCGCCTTGTAAGAAATACCCGAGAAGGTGGATTGACGGCCCTCGTATCTGGCCGTTATCCCGGAAACGGGTGCTCAATTCGATGCCGATCAGGAAATCGAGGCCGGCCTGCCGCGCAACGTGTGCGGCCGCTTCGCTGCCGTCGAGCGAATCGTGGTCGGTAACCGCCAGCGCCGATAGCCCGGCTGAGAGCGCTTCCTGGACCAGTTGCGCGGGAGTTGAGGCCCCATCGGAAGCCGTCGTGTGTATATGAAGGTCGATCACGGTCGACGCCGGATGTGAAAAGGAGCAGTTTACCTCAAACGGCGCTGAGACTTGCGCTATTGAGAGCTGCTTTCGATCTTGAATTCGAAGAGGTTCTGTCCCACGGTCGCCCGTAAACGAGCCGGGCCCAGCGTCTTTGACGCGGAACGGAAGAACACCGCGCCATCAGTAGATTGCCCCGGCCGCAGTCGAACCGGCACCAGCACGATCGCCGAAGCTGCGGCGGCCGCCTTCAGCTTCGCCGAGGAGACCTCCGCCAGCGCCGCCTGCCGGCGCTGCTCGTACCCGCTGGGGCTATGAAAGCGCTCCATGCCGTACAGCCCTATCTCGTACGCGGTGACCAGTTTGACAACGTCGTTGCGGCCCGCCTTGGCCAGGAACCCTTCCACCACCGCGCCCGCCGGAGTCCCTGGCACCCCCGCGTCCACATCGCGCTGCAGCACGAAGTTCTCCGGGCTTACGGGCTGCACCATGTCGGTGCCGTTCGAGATCGCCACCTGGATGATGGAATAGTCCTTGAGATTGGCCGGCAGCACAGCGAACATCACGGTGACGCCGTTCTTGGTGAGCGTCTGGTACTTCAGGCCGCCGGACTCGAACTCGATCACTTGCGCACTCGCCGCGAAGACACACAAGACGGCGGCGAAGCACCAGCGCAGTGACCGTGACCAACCCATGAATCCATTATGCAACAGAGGCTGCCAACAACCCCGAATCGCGCCGCCAAACTGTCCGCGGTTGACCGGATCTCATGATCGGGTTCGCAATCTCGGGTAGAATCGATGACAAGGATGCTAGTAGTGCAGGGGGGAAACCAATGTCTACCACGAGCGAAACTCTGAGTTTCGATGAAGCGAAGCTCAATGAGTTCATGGAAAGAGTCGTCTCGGACATGGGCGCCGCGATGCACGCGACGCTGGTTGTCGTCGGAGACAAACTGGGGCTGTACAGAGCCATGGCCGGCGCGGGCTGGATGACCCCGTCGGAACTGGCAAGCAAAACCCGCACGTCGGAGCGTTACGTGCGGGAGTGGCTGAATGCAAACGCGGCGAGCGGATACGTGAATTACGATCCGGCTACGCAGCGGTACGAGTTGCCTGCCGAGCAGGCGTTTGCACTCACGGTGCAGG